>Ga0209373_10000089_pt1 | contig 202488 bp, 208 predicted proteins | sample Higcelweek5metaG_FD_187173 | JGI IMG/M metagenome (GOLD analysis project Ga0209373, IMG submission 187173) | Freshwater pond sediment microbial communities from the University of Edinburgh, under environmental carbon perturbations - High... | ecosystem: Environmental > Aquatic > Freshwater >... | reverse complement strand
TTGGGCTTCTGCTGCCGCTTGGGCTTCTGCTGCCGCTTGGGCTTCTGCTGCCGCTTGGGCTTCTGCTGCCGCTTGGGCTTCTGCTGCCGCTTGGGCTTCTGCTGCCGCTTGGGCTTCTGCTGCCGCCGGTTCTACCGGCACATCTGTTGCAGTATCAACAGATGCAACGGCAGCATCCGGATCAATACCTACCGCCGTCGTCTCAACCGCCGCCGCATCATGCTCTAAAAATGCTCTGGCAACAAAATGTTCCGGTTCAATCTCTCCTGTGATCAACGCAGGGTCTACATTAACAACCCACTCAGCTGAATTCACCGTCTCTACGATTTGCTGAGGGTCAATTTGTCTCTCTTCAACCATCGGAGGCTCTTTGGTAATTACACTCTCACTGAGAGTAATAACTTCCTCTGCACCGATTATCTTCGTATCACCGTTAACAAGCTGAATCTCTAGTTCCTGGCTTCCGCTTCGCCCTTGAATCACGTCATCTTCGAAAAGAAGTGTCCCGGGTGCCAGAATTTTTAACGTCCCGTCACCTGATTTGACGATAAATTCTCCCTCAATACGGGCTACCTCACCGATCGCTTTTGACATAATCCACTCCTCTTCCGGAAATTCATAGTGTTCAATTATTTCACAATGATGAGATGAAAATCAATTGTCCGATCGGACAACTTTACATATCGGAAAGTATATTGGCATGAAGTTCTTTGAGCTCGTAGACGACATGATAATAAAGGAGATACTTATTTTTAAGGGTATGCGCTTTAAAAGAGGGGTCTATGATATATAAAATTCGGTCGATTTGCGCATTGACTGTCAATTCCAAAATAATATCGTGTTTCGATATCGCATATTTCACCAATGCCAATAAGCAGATATAGATGATATAAAAATTATCGACAATTCTCTGAATCATTTTATCACTGTCATATTCGATTCGTCCGTTAATCTTTGCAAGCGCTTCATCTACCTTCTTCAACACATCTTCCGCTAAACAGTATTTGGATGCGGGGAGATAAAACTGATACCATCGTCTCTTTTTACGCTGAACAATAAAATTTTTCAAAAGATCGCGAAGTTTATTTCCGTACTGCTTCAACTGTATCAATTTCACTAAATTGTTTTCGCTGATAAGGGTATATTCATCAACCTCCTCGGTCGAAGGGATAGAGCCTATATGGTGAGAAATAAATCCTTCGATTTGATCGCAAAGTATCTCACCGGATGCATTAACATCAATATGACACATAAACGATAAAACGTGTTCTAGATGATCACTGTCGGCCCCGCCCAACTCTTCTTGACACATTGCGACAATCCCGTTAAATGCCCGAATCGCCAAAACGGTCACTTCCGGAGCTTCAGCCGGCTCTATTGCAATATCGTTGACAATATAAGGGGCGACATCGGCCAAAAAACGTTCGGTTACATTGGATAACGTTTCATTGACTTCGTTACGCATGGTCTCTCTTTTTAAACCATAGGGCAAGACTTACCCGATCGTTCAGCCCCAGCTTTTTATAGCACGACAACAGATGAGCTTTAACGGTACGCTCCGTTATCTCTATCGTCTGTGCTATTTGATGGTTGCTAAGCCCTTGGGCAACGTAGCGTCCGATCTCCAGTTCACGTTCGCTCAACTTTTCCAAATCGCCGTCCGTTCCCTGAGAAACACCCTTATAATCGATACGGCGAATCAAATCATTCATAAATCCGGGATCAAACCAGCTCCCCCCCGATTCGAGTACACTTAACGCATTCTCTAAATTGACGGTGCCTAAATGGAGGTTGGCATACCCTTTAACCCCCATCCGTAGCAATGGATACCCCTCTTCAAACGTTGGGATCGGAGTCAGTACCAGCATGGGATAAGGATACTCTTTTAAAAATGCTCCCAAATCCCGAAACGTCATCGTAAACGACTGAATGTCGACAACAATAATACAATCCCTTTTCCCTTTTTCATACGATTCGATCTGCTCGAAAGAGGTCCAGGAATATCCTAAATCGGAAAACTTTGTTCCGAATGTCTTCGTAAAGAGTGCCGATTCGCTGACAAGGATGATTTGAAACATCTATTTCTCCGTCAAGGCATTTTGGCGCGCTTTGATGATCGGTTTCATCAAATACTGCAAAATCGTCTTTTTCCCGGTGACGATATCGACATTGGCGGTCATACCCGGCATGATCGTAACCTTGGAGAGTTTGGAGTTGATCGCCGATTTCTGGTTGATTTTAATTTTCACCAGATAATAGCTCTCCTGCTTTTGCTGATCGACGATGGTATCGGAACTGATTTGATACACTTCACCCACCATTCCGCCGTAGATGGAAAAGTCGTATGCCGAGAATTTGACGATCGCTTTTTGTCCCGGGTGGAGAAATGCAATATCCGCGGGTTTGATTTTTGTTTCGATTAACAGAGAGTCTTCGGTGGGGACAATCTCGGCGATATCCATCCCGGGACGCACTACCCCCCCGACCGTATTGATAAACATCTGCTTCATAATCCCCGTTACCGGAGAGAGTATTTTGGAACGGTCCACCTGATCACTCAGCGGCACGGAACTCGCATGGATACGCCCCAGTTCGGTATCATTCTGGCTCAGTTCCAGCTTCGCTTTATTTTGATAATCGATTTTTTCCTGAATCATCTTCTCCTTGAGCTCCGCTATCGCATGCTCTAAACGGGGAGCCGAGTTTTTAGCCTCTTCCAACTGCTGTTCGATCGTTGTACGCTCACGCTGAAGCTTCCAGTTATCCGATTTCGATTCAACCCCTTTTTGAAGCATTGTCTGTGACAAAGTTTCCTCTTTGGCGATTACTTCGCGCGCCTGGGTTAAAAGTTTTACTTTGGATTTGGCATCGGAGAGTTCCGAAAGGCGCTGATTGATTTGTTCATTCAAAACATTCAGTTTACTGATCAACAAACTGCGGTTCGTATGAAACGCCTCCTCTTCCTGCTGAATAAATCCGTCGAGTTTTTGCCGTTCGGCCTTCTCCACCGAAAAATTCCCCATCGTTGCTTCCGCTAAAAGGCGATACTGCTTCGCTTTTAACCCTTCATACTGGATTCGATTCCCCTCAAAATCGCTTTTAGGCTTTATGTCACTCAAACGGATCAGCAAATCCCCTTTTTTGACATGATCCCCTTCATTGACACGGATCTCTTCGACAATCCCCCCTTCGAGATTTTGAATCACCTGCAGATGGCTGGAAGGGATCACTTTTCCGTCTCCTTTGGTGATCTCATCCACCTCGGCAATGCTCATCCAAATCAATGTTCCGAACACCATCGATAAAACCGCCCATAAAAAAATGCGTGACGATTTCGCCGTATTCCGATTTGCCGCCGTGGAGAGGCTCGACATATACTCTAAATCAGAGTCGTCGTACACGTGATGGTTGGAATGCTTCATCACTTCCCTCCTCCGAGTTTTTTGAGAACCTCTTCTTTTGGCCCGTCCGCCACAATTTTCCCCTCTTCCACGACGATCAAACGATCGACCAAATCAAGCAGTGATGTTTTATGCGTTACCAGAATAACGGTTTTTCCCACCAAAACCTCTTTTAGATTCCGTTTGACTTTCTCTTCGGTGAGACTGTCCATCATATTAGTCGGTTCGTCCAAAAGGATAATCGGAACATCCGAGATAACGGCACGCGCAATGGCGATACTTTGGCGCTGTCCTCCCGATATCGATTCTCCCCGTTCGCCGACGTTCATTTCAAACCCTCTTGGATGACGATTGACAAAATCTTCCACCCCGCTGATCTTTGCCGCACGAAAGATCATCCGCTCATCCGCCGAGGGGTCGCGAAAAATCATATTGTCCCGTACCGTCCCTTTCATCAATGTAATATCCTGAGGAACGTATCCGATGCTTTTTCGCAGATCGATCGGATCGATCTGGAACATATCGACACCGTCAACCAGAACCGATCCTTCACTGACACCGTACAGCCCCAAAATGATCTTCTCTATCGTCGATTTACCCGATCCGATCCGACCGACTATCCCCACTTTCTCGCCGGAGCGGATTTTAAAACTGACATTTTTTAAGGAGTATTTATCCTCGCCGGGATAGCGAAACGAGACATTTTTAAATTCGATATCCCCTTTTAACCCGACCCGTTTCAAAAATTCGGTTCCGTTGGGATGTTCTGCGGGCATTTCAATGATTTTACTGAGCGTATCGTAAGAACTTTTGACATTCTGATAACTCGAAATGAGCGATGCGACCTGTCCCATCGGTGCCATGGCACGCGAGGCGAGCATGACGATAGCGACCAAAGCCCCCATCGTCATCAGCCTATCTTGAATCATATAGACTCCGGAGACAATAAGTATAACCGTCGTAACCTGTGTCAAAAAAGCCGTTACGGTGGGAATCGACGCGGCTAACAATTTTGACTTAAGACTGACATTGGCAATATGTCCGTTCGCTTCTTCCCATTCCCACTGTGAACGTCCGTTCGCCCCCATCGTCTTAATCGTCTCCAGGTTCATCAGACTCTCAATCAAAACACTGTTTTTATTGGCCGATGCCTGATGGGTCGCTTCGATACTTTTTTGGAGCTGCGGTTTAATCGTGATCGTATACAGCAAAATCAAAAAGCCCATAAAAACCGGGATCAATACCATCAACCCGCCGAGCATCCATATAATGACCAGAAAAATGACTAAAAAAGGCATATCGACCAATACGGTTAAAGTCGACGATGAGATAAAACCTCTTATAGAGTCAAAGTCTCTTAAATTATTGGCGAATGAACCGACCGATTTCGGACGGGCTTCGAGCTTCATATCCAATACTTTTTCAAACAGGATCGACGACATAATAACATCGCTTTTTTTAGCGGCTGTTTCAAGGTAATAGCTGCGCGTAAACTTCATCAACCCTTCAAGAATATAAACCAAAACGATACCGCTGGCCAAAACCCACATCGTCTCCATCGCATCATTAGGAATAACACGGTCATACACGTTCATCGTAAAAAGGGGGCTGGCGATAATCCCGATGTTAATAATCAAAGAGGCGAGAATAACATCTCTGTAAATATAACGGGACATCCACAATGTCCCCCAAAACCAATGTCCCGTCGTGTGCTCGGTCGCTTTTTGAGACCGTTTTTCGAGAGCATACTCCTTTTTCAGATAAAAAACATAACCGATATACTCTTTTTCGAGTTCAGCAATATTAACCCACATCTCGGACTCGTCCAATTCGGGCAATATGATTTTTGCCTGTTTTCGGTCGCTGCTGAATGATTCAAGAATACAGGCCCGTTTACCGTTAAGGACCAAAATTGCGGGCAACACGAGCGGAGATATTTCAGAAAGTCTTTTATGGGCAATACGGCTGGTAAGTCCCGCTTTACGGGCTGCACGGGAAAAAAGCCCTTTGGAACTGTTGGGGGCGAAAAGTTCAGGGGTACTTTCTCCGGGTTTTAAAGGCAAATCCGACGTCAATACTTCGGCACTGAAAGGGGTATGATACAGTTTGGTAAATAGAACCAGACACTTTAATAACGGATCGGTTTTATCGTCATACTGCTGATTCATACTTTAACCCTTTGTCGTTGTTTCATGGTTTTTTCATCTTTTATTTTTTTAATCCGTTTAAAATAATCCCAAGTTCTTTGAGGCGCTCATCCAGTGATTTGGCTTTTTCATGAGGTAGCGATAACGGTTCAGCTTTCGGTTTTTTAATGCATCGTTTTCTCCAATATGATGCTTTTTCTATGTTTTTTACCGTCCCGATCCCTTGTTCATACAAACGGACCATCATACACTGACTCTCTCGCTCTCCTAAACGGGCCGCTTTGAGATAGTCTTCGTACCCTTTTTGAGGATTCGTCCCTTGTAGGGTATCAACCGTGACATTACTCTCTTGTTTAGAGAGGTTGTCATCCAAAGGAGGCGAAACCGTTGATACGATAAAAGGATATTCCCCTACCGATGGAGCATGTTCACTGTTTACAGAAGACTCTATCTGCCCGGACAACGTATAATTTTTAGAGTGATAGTTGCCTGAGTCGATATTAAAATACGACATCAGCGCGTTTTTTGCCGCCAGTACGCGGAAAAAGGAATACAGAAGCTCATATTCGTTTTCAACCTCTTTTCGGCGTGCCGTACAATATTCATTTTCGGAATCCAAAAGATCGATCAAACTTCGCCGTCCCAAATCAAACTCTTCCCGGTAATACTCAGTTTTCTCAAAACTGGCATCGCTGTATACCTCTAAAAAGGGTTTTTGACGATTAAAGACCGTATAGGCATTATGTGCCATTGTCATTTTTTCCGCCACATCCCTCTCGATCGAACGAAATCGTTCAATCGCACTATACGTTTGGTTCAAGCTCCGTTTAATCCGTGCTTCGTCACTCCCTCCGTTGTAAAGGTTGTAACTCAGCGTCACCATTGCCGCCGACGTTTTATCGACGTTTTCCGTTCCGTTGGCGTTGTTGTACGAACGGGTATTGAGTTCGGCATCCACTTTGGGATAATAACTGCTGCGTTCCAAACTAACCGATTTTTTGGCACTCTCTATCTCAGATCGGCTAATCAAAACCGACGGATTTTTTTGAACCGCCTCTTTTATCGCTTCTTCAAGGGTTTGAGGAACAACCGAAGGATCAATGGACGGTTTTTCCAATTCACTGACATCCGCATAACGTCCCATTACCGTATTCAAGACTGCCGCCGCGTCATTATAGTTATTGTCCTGCGTCAATGTATTGACATAACTAAGAGCCAATTTGGCCAGCACCTCTTTATAATCGGCCATTCTTCCGCTTCCGCTTTGGGTTTTCAGAGTGATTTTTCGGTACATCTCTTCATGAGCTATAACGTTTTTACGCTCGATATCCAGAAGTTCACTCGCCTTAACAACGTCCAAATAACTTTTAATCAACCGCAAAGAGATATCATTTTCTTTCTCTTCGAGCTCGTGCATTTTTATTTCGATGTTATGCCGTTTGACCCCGACTTCAGAATCGGTTGAAAAACCTGAAAAAAGATTTTGAGAGAGAATGACATTGGTGTTGAGTGTATTGAAATTACGGTTTTGAAAACCGGTCATTTGTGTGTTTGCTTTCTCTTTTGCCATACTGCTTCGAACATCTATTTTGGGCAAAAATCCGGAACGGGCGATGGTGAGTTCTTGTTCGGCGGCTGAGAGTTCTTGCCGTTTTTGGAGAATATCAGGATGATGTCCAATCATTTCGTCCAGAGCCGATTTTAGATTCAGCGCATAAAGAGAAACTGAGCTTACCACCATTGTAATGGTAAAAACAGTCTTGACTATACTAGCTTGTTTACCCAATACGTCCTCTCTTTACATATACAAAAAAATATGTTGTATTCTATTTATTAACTGATTATAACATACTAACTTTACAAAATATGGAAAAATTAATTTAGCAAGAATTATTTTCGATCAATGTGATAAAACTGTTATATTAAAAATAACTTTTACTGAAGAAACTTTCTTCCCATGCTCATGTACGGGAAGAAAATGAGGACTAAATGCGAGCGTAAGAGACGCTGATGCAAGCGTTGAGATTCGAGAGTTCTTTAAGCGTTTGGTCATTTACGGCAGAGTCAACAATAATGACCGCAAGTGCTTCGGAGCTTTTGTTGCGTCCGAGACGGAAATCGGCGATATTGACTTCATGCGTCGCAAGCAACGTGCCCACTTGTCCGATCACACCCGGCACATCGGTATTTTTGAAAAGGATCATATTCCCTTTCGGTTCAACATCGACACCGAAACCGTTGATATCGACGATGCGTTGTACGTCATCGTTAAACATCGTCGCGCTGATCTCGATCACGTCTTTATCCGTCGTCAATCTGACCGTAACGAGGTTTTTATAGACCGGACTTGCAGGAAGCTCTTCGGTTTCAATTTTGATACCGCGCTCTTTCGCCACGAAATCGGCATTGACGTAATTGATCGTATCGCCTGAAATGTCAGCCAAAGCACCGACCGTCACAAACGTTGCCAAAGAATTCACGTATTCGGCGATATCGCCGCGTCCGCTTACTTTGATCGAAACAATCGGCGCTTTGTTCATTTGAGAAGCCAAGAAACCGATTTTTTGTCCCATTTCCAGGAACGGTTTAACAAATGCAGGAATTTTAGTCTCATCGATCGGCAAATTCATAGCGTGCGGATAAGCAATCCCTTTTGCCGCTTCGATCGCCTGCTGTGCCGCTTCAACCGCAATATTGTATTGAGATTCGAACGTGTTGGCACCCAAATGCGGAGAGACACAGATATTATCTAAATCGAGTAGCTTATTATCGATCGCCGGTTCTTTGTTAAATACGTCGATCCCCGCAAAACGGATTTTGCCTGATTTAAGACCGTCATACAAAGCGTCTTCGTCATACAACCCGCCGCGTGCACAGTTAATCAGAACGACACCGTCTTTCATTTTTGCGATTTGATCACTTCCGATCATTCCGATCGTCTCTTTGTTTTTAGGAGTGTGGATCGTGATGATGTCACACGCTAAAATATCATCAAAATTTGTCGTATATTTGACACCGACATCGGTCGCTTTAGAGGGGTGGATATACGGGTCATATGCAATAACATCCATCTCAAACGCTTTCGAGCGGATACCGACACGGCTTCCGATGTTACCGAATCCGATAACGCCGAGTTTTTTCCCTTTTAATTCGTACCCGTACCATTTTTCACGTTTCCAGATACGTTGATTTTTCAAATGATCGTGAGAATACGGAAACATACGCATACAAGAAAGCATATGGGTCATTGTGAGCTCGACCGCGGCAATGGTATTTGCCGTCGGAACGTTCATGACGATGATCCCCTCTTTTGAACATCCCGGAATATCGACGTTATCGACGCCGACACCGGCACGAACGATCGCTTTCATTTTTCCTTTGACGGCATTGATAAATTTATCATCGACATCGGTAGAACTACGGGTGATGGCAACATCCGCATCTTTAATTACGTCTAAAAGCGCTGTTTTATCCATATCAGCGGCAAAAATCATTTCGACCTGATCATCACGTCGCAGAAGATTCAACCCCTCTTCATGAATATGGTCACATACGACAATTTTATATTTTTCCATTACTGTTCCTCTGAGTATGGCGACAAAGTCGCCGTAATTTGGTAGGTTTTTAGTTTTGTTACAAGAGACTGAAGCTGGGTTTGATCGGTTGAATCAACCGTAAGGATCATCGGTTCCTCATTATTTTGCAGCTCAAAAGGGAGTTCGCATTTTTTCAGTTCTTCTTTGACCTGCAACAGTTCATCCGTACTCTTCGGCGATACGGTAAGTCGATATATCTCCAGAGAGCTGTTTTCACCGTCCGGATCAAGTTTTAAAGAAACTTCATTCACCGGATAAAAGTATCCGCTCTCTTTTGTTGCGGAAAAATGGCTGAGCCAACTCCCTAGCTTCTCGCCGAGACCTAGGGAAGTTCCATCATCTTTCCCGTTCTCCGAAGGAGTTATTTTCGGAGCAGCAGGATTTATTTGGATTAAAAAAAAGGCAATAAAAAGCGCTACACCGAAAGCTATTAAGGGGACCAGCCAAAAAGCAGCGCGTCGCATTGAATTTATTTCAATTGGTCTTTAATCAAATCACCAAGGCTGTGCGCATCGTTATCATTGATTTCGTCTAACATTTTTTGATCGTTAAGACGCTCTAACTTTTTAACGGAAAGGCGGATACGGTCACGTTTAGCATCAATCACTAAAATTGCCGCTTCGATCGTTTGACCGATTTCAAGCTCTTCAGCAATCAGAGGGTAAAGATCTTCATTACGGATAAGAGCGTCTACGCCCCCTTCCAATGAAACGAATACACCGAAATCTTTTACATCGCGAACGGTTGCTTTAACTACTTCGTTCATTTTGTGTTTTGCCGCGAATTGATCGATCGGAGACTCTTCGAGCGATTTGCGGTTCAATGAGATTTTTTCGTCTTCCGCATTGATTTTTGCAATTTTTACTTCGATTTCATCACCGACTTTGAGAGTCTCTTTACATTTGACGTTTTTATCCCATGAAAGATCTTGATTGTGCAACAATCCCTCTACACCGCCGACTTTTACGAATGCACCGAAATCGGTCAACGAGGTAACGGTTCCGGTAACGAGATCACCCTCTTTGAATTTTTTAGTAAATTCTTCGAACGGCTTCGGCTGAAGACGTTTGTACGATACACGCAATTTATGGGTTTTAGAATTGATTTCGATAACTTCAACATCGATCTCTTGACCGACAGTGAGATAATCTTTAGGGTGTTTGATGTTTTTATCCCATGTGATTTCAGAAATATGCAAGAACCCTTCGATATCGTTCCCGAGGTCTACAAAAATACCGTACGGTTCGATGTTGCTGACGGTAACGGTGATCGTATCGCCCTCTTCCAACGCCTCTTCAACTTCTTGCCACGGGTCCGATTGAACCGCTTTGATGGAGAGGGAAAGATGACGTTTGTCTTTGTCGTACGCAATCGCTTTTACGTTGACGATATCTCCCTCTTTGTAAAGTTTTGACGGGTTAACCGGCCCTTTGTAACTGATTTCATTGTAATGAACCAACCCGTCGATTCCGCCGACGTCAACGAACATACCGTAACTGGTGATCTTTTTGACGGTACCTTGGATAACTTTATCCTCTTCCATCAACGCGTCAATCACCTCTTTTTTGCGTTTACGCTCGTCATTGAAAAGTTTGCGGCGTGAAACAACGATTGACGCTTCTGCCGGATCAACTTTAACCACTTGAGCTTTGATGGTTTTACCGACGACTTGATCGGTCTCTTTGAACGCAGCGAGTGAACGCGGAAGGAAGAAGTGGACATCGTCCGCTTCCAAAAGGTATCCCCCTTTGTTTTTCTTCGTCACCAATGCTTCGATCACAACCGATTCGAAATCGTCTTTGTGTGCATTGATAAATGCGAGTGTTTTCTCTTGCTCAAGCACTTTTTTGTAGGAGATTTTCGGACGCTCGTTGTAGTGTCCCATCACCATTACCGTAATTTTATCGCCAACGTTAAAAATAAGATTTCCCTGAGCGTCACGAATTTCATCCAGTGAAAGTATCCCTTCGAGCTTTTCACCGACGCCTACCAACGCGCGGTTGTCACTCTCTTGGATCTCTACTACTTCACCTTCCGTAATGCGTGTTGATTCTTGCTCTTTGAAAGATGCCTCTAACATCTCAGCAAAATTTTCTTCTTCGAACGATTCGTTATCGAAAGCCATGCCTATTCCCTTGTAACTAAAAATTGGCTGATTATAGCGAAAAAATGCTTGTTTTAAGTTTAGGAAATATAGAAAGTTAGGAGTTTGTCAACCTCTTTATCTTTGCAATGACATCGTCAATAATCCAATCGGGGGTCGAAGCGCCGGCACTGATTCCGCACAATTTTTTCTCACTAAACCACTCAGCCTGCAAATCGTCTTGACTCTCAATATGGTAGCTGTCTTGACAATACTCTTTGGCAATTGAGTGAAGCTGTTTGGTATTGGATGAGTTTTTACCGCCGATAACGATCATAACATCGGCTTTCTGTGCCAAATCCCGCACGGCGTCTTGGTTGTCGAACGTCGCATTGCAAATGGTATTAAATACCCGGACTTCTTTATGAGTTGCCATCAATTTTCCGACAATTTGCTGATATTCTTCAATCTTTCGGGTCGTTTGGGCTACGGTAGCGACTTTTTCGCGTAAGCGAAGTTCATCGATTTCACTCGGGCTATTTACGACAAAAACATTGCCGATCGCGTAGCTTTTCACCCCTTTAATCTCAGGATGGGATTCATCGCCGAATATAACGATATCATACCCTTGCGCCGACATCTCCTCGCAAATCTGCTGCGGTTTGGTCACATACGGGCACGTGGCATCGATCACATTGACGTTACGTTCGTTTAACGTCGAAAGTTCCTGCTTAGGGATACCGTGAGTACGGATAACCGCCGTATCCCCCGCATGAAATGAATCGAGATTCTCGCTTAGAGCAACATTAAAATCATTTTTAAGCCGGTCTATCTCATTGGCATTATGGATGAGAGGTCCATACGTAGCGGAGTTTCGGTTCTCTTCGGCAATTTTTATCGCCCGTTTCACTCCGAAACAAAACCCGTAACTCTCCGCTAAGACGATTTTCATCGCTCGACCTTTGTACACATCTCCAACAACTCAAAAAAGTTCGGAAAAGAGGTATTAATGCATTCGATATCCTCAACCTCCATTCCGCATTTAAGCCCGCCGATGAGAAAACTCATCGCGATGCGGTGATCGCCGAAACTGTTCACACGGGCACATTTCAGTTCACCGCCGAGTACGGCATATCCGTCTGGATACTCTTCCGTCTCGATACCGCAGAGGTTCAGATTGTCCACGACCGTTTTAATACGATCCGACTCTTTAACCCGCAGCTCTTCAGCATTTTTGATGAGGCTTTTCCCCTCGGCACACGCCATAGCGATAGAGAGTGCCGGAAGTTCGTCGATCAGCCATGCGATATTCTCTTCTACCGTAACGGCATGAAGAGGGGCATGCTCAACCCGAATCGTTCCGATCGGCTCATACCGCTCGTCATTCAACGTGTACGTAATTTTTGCACCCATACGCTCCAAGACTTTAAACGCTTCGATACGGGTGGGGTTAAGGGTAACCCCTTCGATCAGTGTCGATGAGTTCGGAGTAATTGCCGCCGCCACCGCAAAGAAAAAGGCACTGGAAGGGTCGGCGGGAACACGAATATTGAGAGGTTTAAGAGGTTTTTCTAACGGCCAAATTTTCGTCTCTAACCCATTAATTTCGACACGCGCACCCATCCCCCGCAACATCCGCTCCGTATGGTCGCGGCTAAGTTCCGGTTCATGAAACGTACATACGCCGTCCGAGCGGAGTGCTGCGAGCATCATCGCACTTTTAACTTGCGCCGAGGCGATCGGAGAGACGTAATCGAATGCTTTGAGCGACGCTCCGCGGATGGAGAGAGGTGCCAAATCGCCGTTATTGCGTCCATCGAGCTTTGCTCCGATAGAACGTAACGGCTGAGTTACCCGTTTCATCGGACGGCGTTTGAGGTATTCATCCCCCGTCAGGACAAAATGCCCCTCCGCTGAGCTGAGGAGTCCGCAAAACAGCCGTATTCCCGTGCCGGAATTGCCGCAATCGAGGATTTCGGAGGTCTCTTTTATCCCGTTGGAGCGGATCGTAATCACTTTTCCGTCATCGGTGATATCCGCTCCGAGGTGCCCTACGATTTTAAGAGTATTGAGGGTATCTTCGGCACGGAGAAAATTCTCTACACGGCTCTCACCCTCCGCCAAAACGGCGAACATCGCACAGCGGTGTGAAATCGATTTATCGGGTGCAATCGCATCGCTTTTAAACTCAAAAGGGTGTGCGGGAGTAACCTTGGCAGAGATCATCTTAGACCTGCCCCCAGTTCTTCACGAAGGCCGCTGAGTATCCACTCCATAGCGGCATTGATATCCTCTTCTTCAAGCGTCTTTTCATCCGATTGGAGAACAAAACGAAGCGTTAGACTTATCTGATCGCCCAAACTCTCCGATACATACCGATCCACCGGATAAAATCGTCTTACTTGCGCGGACGCGTGTTTTTCGATGACGGCTTTAATCGTCTCGTAACTCACCTCTTTGGAGATCAGAATACTCAAATCTCTAAAAGAAGCCTGATATTTTGAATACGGTTGTGCTTCAATCAAACCATACGGCAGAGCATCCATTTCAAGTTCACACATAAACGTTTGAGCGAGGTCAAATTCCTCTTCAACCTGCGGATGCACTCTGAAAAGTTCACCTGCTTCGACACCGTTGATCAGTACTTTAGCACATACATACGGATGCGCCAGCGAATGGGTCGGCGTATGCGAAACCAGTTCAAACGATCCTGCTACGTCGGCGATCAGTTTGGTAAAAGCAGCAAAATCGATCACACAGGGTTTACCGGCATTGGCAATCTTTTCACTCTCCATTGCTCCGGATACTAGGAAACCGATCCGTTTCGATTCACAACGCTCCGCATTAAAAACCATTCCCGCTTCAAACAGCGCAATTTTCTTTTGGTTCACTTTGACGTTCGCCGACGCTGAATTTAAAAGCCCTACCAATAGTGTCGGACGGAGGGTATCAAACGTCGCCGTAATCGGATTTAAAAGTTCTTTTGACGCCTCAGTGCAGATAAATCCGTATTTTTCTACCTGAATACGCTCGTTAAAAACAAAATGGACCGACTCGTAAAATCCGCTCTGAGCCGCACGGTGGCGGTACATACGCGTTTTTTTGTACTCTTCCAAATCATTGCTCATTTGATTCGCTTCCGCGAAAACAAGCGCTTTGGAGGGGATATTGTCGATTCCGATAATACGGACGATCTCTTCGATAATGTCTTGTTTGTTCACAATATCGTGGCGAAATTTCGGTACCGAAATAGCGAATGTCGATCCCTTAGGCTTGCCGATATCGAGTCCGAGATTTTTGAAAATCTGCGTAATGCGGGTCTTATCAATTTTAAGCCCGATGAACGATTCGAACTCGGCTTCAACCATACTGATAATACGAGGTTCATACGTCGTGGTCAGCTCGATATTTCCTCCGTACACTTGGGAAGAAGAGTATTTTTCAAATAGTTCCGCCGCGTATCGGATACCCATCTCGATTGAGGGTTCGCTTCCGCGAGAGGTTCGGTAATAGTGAGGACAGCTCGGAACTTTTTTCTCACCCATTTTTTGCGAAATGACATCAGGGGCAATATAACTGGCTTCGATAACCGCAAGCCCCTCATCAGCCGAAAAATGGGCCTCTTTCTCTTGAGATACTCCGATAACGGCAACTTTCTCTTTTCCGTACAGTGCCGCAAAGCCGTTTTCATCAGTACCGAGAGTAATGATCCCTTTGTTCTCAACGTCGCCGAATTTTTCAAACGGATAGGCTCGCAAAATAACGCCCGTACTTTGTGTCGCATATTTGAGGATTGCATCCACCGCCGTCGTATAAGCCTCTTCGATAATCGCCAATCGGATTGAAATGATCAAAGGAACACTCAGCTCTTTTACTTCTACCGCACCGAATAAAAGGTCGGTATTGTAGGTTTCGGTATGTTGCAGCTGCAAAATACGCCCGATTCCCAAACGCCCCTCTTGGTCATCTTTTACATTTTTTTCTCGAAGCGGACGGGCAAGTGCCGCACGCAAATCACGTGCAATCCCGTGAATGCTTAAACAGTCGCCGCGGTTTGCGGTCAGCTCAATCTCGATTACATCATCGTTAAATGCACCGTATTCGTTGAGATTTTTGCCCAAAACCAATTCGCCGATGCTAGCATCAAGGATCATGATCCCCTCACCCATCGGAGGAAGACCGATCTCTTTGGATGAACAGATCATACCGTGCGAATCAACACCGCGCAACGCAGCTTCTTTGATTTTAAGGCCGCCCGGAAGCTCCGCACCCACCGTCGCTAATGCGATATGAATTCCGGCACGGATATTGGATGCCCCGCACACGATTTGACGCACCTCTTTGCCGACATTGACTTGAGCGACATTGAGTTTATCGGCATCCGGATGCTTTTCACACGCTTCGACGTATCCGATGACAACACCGTCTGCTACGCGCATAGCATCATGACGATCCACTTCCAACCCGATTGAGTTCAACGTTTTAAGCAATTGCTCCGTGCTGACGTCACTCAGATCGATCCATTCGTTTAACCAATTTTTTGTAACGATCATCTAAACTGCTCCAATAATCTCGTATCTCCCTCAAACAAAGAGCGCAAATCACCGATTCGATGGATCAGCATTGCGAATCGCTCAACCCCTAAACCGAACGCATAGCCGCTGACATTCTCATACCCGACCGCTTTAAAAACATTCGGATCGACGATACCGCATCCGAGTACTTCAAGCCACCCTGTTTTAGAACAGACACGGCAACCTTCTCCGCCGCAGAAAATACAACTGATATCGACTTCCGCAGAAGGCTCCGTAAACGGGAAAAAGCTCGGACGGAAACGAACTTCGACCTCTCCAAACATCGTTTTGAGGAAGTCTTCGAGGATAAATTTGAGATTAGCGAACGACACTTTGCCCGCCTCTTCAACGACAAGTCCTTCTACCTGATGAAACATCGGAGTATGGGTAATATCGTAATCGCGGCGGAATACCGCACCCGGAGCAATCATCCGGATCGGAGGCTGCGTAGAGAGCATGGTTCGGATTTGTACCGGCGAGGTGTGGGTACGCAGCAGCATCGAATCTTTGAAATAAAAGGTGTCTTGCATATCGCGCGCCGGATGGTATTTCGGAAGATTTAACGCTTCAAAGTTGTGAAAATCATCTTCGACCATCGGCCCCGTTTGTACTGAGAAATTCATGGCAACGAAATACTCGACGATACGGTCCATCGTCTCCATCACCGGATGAAGCGATCCGCGTTCGCTGATCGGCGAGTAAAGACTGACATCGATAGCCTCCGCCCTCATCGTCGCTTGCAGATGCTCCATCGCCAAGAAAAGCTTGCGATCCAGCAACAGAGCGTTTAACCCCTCTTTGTGGATGTTAAGCTCTTTAGCAAATGTCCCTTTTTCCGCATCGGGAATATCTTTCATACGGGCGAACTCGGCGTTCATAATCCCTTTTTTTCCGAAAACGGCGATTCGGATCTCTTCGATTTTATCTATCGAGTCGGCCGATTTTATAGCGTCATACCACTCTTGCAAAATAGAGTCTCCATTCATGATTTTGTGAAAGCCTTAAACATATTATCACTATTTCTGAAACTGCTTTCAATTTGAAGTATATTATAGTCAAAACTCTTTTATAAATTGCTTCAAGGTATTAACCATGTGCTACAATAGCATAAAAAAAGAGGTTTACAATGTGCATTTTCTGTAAAATAATCAATAAAGAAATTCCTTCAAATACCGTAGCCGAAAACGACGAATTTTATGCGTTTCACGATATCAATCCGAAAGCGCCGGTGCATGTTTTAGCGATACCGAAAGCCCATTATCAAAGTTTCAACGATATCCCGGGAGACGTGATGGGGAGAATGTCGACGTTTATGCAAGAGGTTGCCAAAGCGTGCGGCATTGATGAGAGCGGATACCGGATCATCAGCAATATCGGCGAAAACGGAGGGCAAGAGGTAGGCCATCTGCACTTCCACATCCTCGGCGGTGCGAAGCTCAAATGGGGACATTTTGCCGATGCGGATCCGAAAGACTTTTTTTAATTCCGCTTATCATTCCCGTATAAACGGGAATCAATCAACTAATACATCAACTCAATCTTCAACATACTCAAACTCCCATCCAACCACATTTTTATGGGGTTATTAATACGAATGAGCTTTGCATTCAATTTACCGGCGTTTTGAACGATGAAAATCGTGTACTTATCCCCCTCCCCTTTGTCAAAAAGGAATTTGGCAAATTCCCATTGTGTCTTAGATATTTCGATTTCACTGGTATTGGAAGCGCGCCCTTTAACTTCGATATAGCGAAGTTCCTTCTCCCCCTTCATCAAAACAAAGTCATATCCCCATCCGACGTTTTTTTCTTCATTCATCCAACGGACATGATACCCTTTGTCTTTGTTCTCTTCGCAAAAATCTTGCAAATAGCGATAAACGTACCGCTCACTCCACTCTCCAATATGTTTTCGAATTGCTTTAGGAACGAAAGGTATGCATTGGTCTTCTATCTCTTCTTCAAAGAAGCTCTGTGGAGTTTGGTTGCGAAGGTCTCTTGGTTTTTTTGGTTTAAATTCCGGTTGCTCAATTTGTGTTTCCATGTCTGGATCGGCTTCACTCACCCATGTACCGATATTTGGTGATGCAGGGTTCCATAGAATCGGTTCATCCTCTTCGATTGCTTGCTGTTGTACTTTTTGAAAAGCCTCAAATGCTTTTGCTTCACCAGGAGATAGGATTTTATACCCCTGCTTTTCGAGTTCTTCGATAGCATCGGTTTTATATGACAGAAGTGCCAATGATTCTTTTACATCAACACTTAGAGAATCGTACCCATACGCTTCCATCAATGCATCAGGTTTGAGTTCGGTAGGCTTATATGCATCTACATCATGATCATACAACCATGCCATCTGCTTTAACAGAACACATATTTTGGAGTCAAACTCTTTTTCATGATTATTGGCCGGGCTCTGCCATCGGTAGTATCCTCGTAGGATATTTCGTTTTTCATCCAAATAGCTAATTAAAAAATTCCAGATGATTAGGCTAAGCTCTTTATCGATCGGTGTGGATAATAGATGTTCGAGCCCTTCCCAACTAAAGTCATCCCCTCCCTTATCTGCGATAGATGGCGTATGACGTAATCGCTCTTTGTGTGCTGTATCGATATGTGGAGAAATCATTTTAACTGCCGGACGAGTATGAAACGGTAAAGATTTGCCTAACTCGGTTTCATTTAGGAGACTCCACAATTCATCATCCATCATGGCTATAGAGGTGTCCCCTGCAAACCATCGTTTTAGCTCTTCTGTAGGAATATACACTTTATTGGCAGCTTCTAAAACCTTGACACTGTTTTGAGAAGAAAAGATACATGCAGTGCTTTTAATGAGATCGATAAGCCGTTTTTGATCGACCGAACTTGCTTGATCGTACATCTGAGACAAAGTTGAAATGCTCTGAAGATAGTTCTCCATAGAATAAGTATCTTCAGGAATAACAATGAGTTCTGGAAGGATAAATTCTTTGATCTCATCAATAATATCTGCTTCTTTCAAACCAATGAATTTGAAAAATGGTGCAGCTATCGTTGATGAGGATATATTCGGATGAATACAACGAAATTGGGTAGGAGTTTGAGGATGCAAATATACTTGCACTTCTCCGTTAATCGATTTAAACGGTACATGAGTTCCATCTTCAAGACGTGCTAAGGGTTGCATGGATAAATAAAGATTGACGTGATGTTTGGCTTTATCAAACTCACCGTATAACGTTTCCATCCATTCATTGTTCTGAAGAACCAAAAATTCTTCCGTGATATTATGAAGAATGTCATTTAGCTTGTATTCCATGACATCCAAGTAGCTATTCAAAAAACGTTTGAGGACTATGTGAATCGGTTTATAAAACGCTTCATCAATCCATACTGTTTTTTCAAATAGGGTATGTATTTTCGATTCATAAAAAAATTCATGATCAAGTTCACCGTTCAAAGAAAAGAGCGATGAGGGCAATGCGTATCCACCTTCTCGTGTCGGAATCAACGGATGGGTTTTAAAGAGATCAATGGATGCTGAAAATAGCTTTTGCAAGAGTTCGCCGTTTTGAGAGGAGAGAGGGAAAAGACCCAAAGTCTCAACATCCAATACCTTCCGTTCCGCCATGTCGATCAAAATGCTCTTATAGAGTTCAATAATATTCTCGGTGATGGTTTGATTCTGAGAATCGGAGAAGTTAATCGTTTCACGGTTCGGAGTTGTCTTATAAGGGGCATGGACGAGAAACTGCAAGTTGGTGGGTACAACCGTCGGGAAAAATACATAGAGAGGATTGGTGCCGATTGAGGTGAATCGATCCTCTATGTTTAAAGCAAACGCGATTTTACACTCAAGCAGTTTGTTTTCAATCGTGAAGCTGCGACGGTAGAGTTCGAACCGCTCTGTCTTGTTATGCGTTGCTAGGGTAACAAGGGAACGTGTTTCAGATGCTTCATCGGTTGCTTTTTCAACATATCCCGCTTCATCACAGATCTTCCAATCGATACGACGTAAGTTGCTGAGAAAAAGGAGTTCATCTTTGCCGATGGAGCGAAGACGTTTAGCGATAGAGTTGTAGAGCGCTTTAGCATCAATCTTTGCTCCATCAAATGGCAGTATAACACTCGTATATTCGTCGGTTTGATTTTCCTGCGGATCGATTGTTTCGGGGATGATGTAGTCACTGATCTTGAAGTTGTAGGTTCCGCTGTAAATATGCGGCGTATCGGTGATGGAGAAGACCGATTTAAAGCCGGCTCCGAATTTCCCTATCTTATTAGGCTCATTCGATTTCGTTGAACTTCCAATCGTAGTAATCGATTCAACATCCGAAAAGCTAAAAGCTCTGCCGTTATGAGATATTTCTAGTCTATCAAGATGGAGTTCAAATGATACCGATGTCGCTTCGGCATCCTGGGCATTTTGTAGAAGCTCGTAGAGGAAGTGGGTGCTGTCGGAGTAGAGATTTGCAATAATACGATGAGAGTTATCGCCGTTTAGTCGGCACGATTCGACGTGGCTGAGGCGTTTTTGGGTCAGAAAATCTATATTATCAATTTCAGAATTTTTCATAAATATATTGATCCAATTTTATAATCGAATACATAACCTATAAACAATTCTTTCGAATTACGCGGATACTCTCCATGAGATTTGGAAGATGATTTTTACAGATATCAAAAATAATATCCGCGTCCAAATCGATGTAGTGATGCGAAATGATGTCTCGAAGTTTGATAATACCGGTGATATCATCATTTTTGTGGGTTTCAAAACACGCTGTATAGCGTGATTCGGCACTTTTAAATAACTCTCCGATTGCCTGTAGCCGCATCAGTACCGAATCAAAAAGGATAATCGCATTATCGTCCGATATAAAATCATCGGCAGAGTGGATGTTAGCGGTACGGGTTATAACAATCTCTATAAACTCTTCAATATCCGCCAAAATGTCCTCTAATAACAAATCAGACATAGAGGGCTTCTTGTAAAATTCTATTTTTAAAACGGGGGCGCATATGATCGTGAAGACGAATCAAATCGATTTTATGGGACAATGATTGTTCTAAAAGTTCTTGTACTTCCAAATAAGAGCGAAATTTTCCTTCCATTTCAACGACAACATCAATATCACTCGATTCAGATGCGTCATTTCGTGCAAAACTGCCAAAAATCCCTAACTTTGTCAGTGCATAACGTTCAGCTAATATCGGCTTAAGTTCACGTAGTTTCGCTAAAATGTCACTTGTTGCCACCATACTAATCATCCTTTTATTGGATTAATTATATCACATACGATACCTTACGCATTACACCCTTGAAGAGTGCCGAAATCGACGGCACTTCCGCCGCCGCTGATCATCTTCTCATTTTCACGGATCACATTGCCGTTATGGATGATCGTATAGGTGATTTTTGTCGTGTCGCGGATCGTATTGATCGTTGAGCAGTAGGTCTCCAAGCTCGCCATTACCCAGCGTGCCGCCAACGTATCGTCCGCATCGGAATCAAAACGGTATTCGAGGTGAAGGGTATTAAATTTGCGCGGTGCAGACTCATTGCGAACCACTTCGCCGCTCACTTCAAGGTTTTTAACCTCATACCCCTGCTGTTTTGGAAGCATCACGACATCGGTCGCACTGCAGGTGATAATCCCGCTCAAAAAATATTCGATCGGAGAAATTTGGGGACAGTCGATGATAAAACTGCTTTTTTCGGTTTTCGCCTCAAATTTCATTTCACTCTGATGAGCAACGGTAATTTTCATTTTACATCCTTGAGGTAATGGTCAAAATAGATAATCTGTTCCAGAGTACGTACTTCCGCCGTCCCCCCCTGAGATACACGGGCATTCATGGAGTGTTCGATTGCCAAAAAGGCGATGACATCCTCTTTGATACGGCTGTCAATCGCATGCAGTTCCGAATACTCGATATCGCTTAGATCAATCCCCAGTACTTCGGCACGGGCAACCGCCCGTCCGGTGATATGGTGCGCTTCGCGAAACGGTACGCCGCAATGTTCGACCAGATAATCGGCCAAATCGGTGGCGCTCAAATGCCCGAGCTTGCACGCACGCGCCATATTCTGAGGTTTGATTGTCATCGTTTTAAGGGCTTCTCTGAGAATTTCAAGAGAGATTTCAGCCGTTTCAACGCTGTCGAACACCCCCTCTTTGTCCTCTTGGGTATCTTTGTTATACGCAAGAGGCAGCCCTTTCATAACCGTCAACAATCCCATCAGATTTCCGAAAACACGCCCGGTTTTACCTCGGAGAAGTTCAGGAACGTCGGGATTTTTCTTTTGCGGCATGATGGAGCTTCCTGTCGAATATTCATCGGAAAGTTCCACGAAACGAAATTCATAGCTCGACCACAAAATAATCTCTTCGGCCAGACGGGAGATGTGCATCATCAACGTCGAAATGTTAAACAAAATTTCCAATGCGAAATCGCGATCGCTTACCGTATCGAGACAATTCACACTCACCGAATCAAAGCCGAGAGACTGAGCCGTCATCTCACGGTTGATATTGTGCGGTGTTCCCGCCAATGCGGCACATCCGATCGGAGAGATATTATTACGATGTGCAGAGCTCTCAAAACGTTCACAGTCACGTTTGAACATCGAAGCGTATGCCAACAGATGAAATGCGAAATTGATCGGCTGAGCGTGCTGTAAATGGGTCATCCCCGGAAGTAACGTTGTCGTATGGTCACGGGAAATATCGACGATAACGCTCATCAGCGCTTTAATCTGTCCCGTAATTTCGCGATTTTTACGGAGTACAAAACGGCGAAAATCCAAAGCGACCTGATCGTTTCGGCTACGCGCCGTATGAAGTTTTTTACCCGCTTCACCGATGATAGCGGTAAGACGCTTCTCAATCGCCATATGCAGATCTTCATCTCCGATTTTCCACTCAAACGACCCCGATTCAATTTCGCCGAGCACCTGTGCCATCCCCGATTCGATCAGGGAGCACTCTTCAGCGGTTAAAATTCCTTGATGCGCCAACATTTTTGCATGTGCGATCGAGCCTTCGATATCTTCACGGTAAAGTTTTTGATCAAACATGATCGAGGCATTAAATTTTTCCAAAAGGGTTGACGCATCTTGTGTGAAACGTCCTGACCACATCTTTTCCATGGTATCTCCGAAGTGTGTAAAAGTGGGGTATTTTAGCGAAGTTTGGTTTAGAAGAAAATCATCCCCTCCAGGATGTGAAGATTTGGTTAATTACAGGCGGGAACATTTCCGCTATCAGCTGCATACTCGACTAAGAAATCTTCCAGATGTTTAGCGTTTTTTATATAGGCGCGACTGTTAAAATAAGCCCATGAAGCGTCTGCTTTTTTGGAATTCAAATGGATTTGAGCTAATTTCTCTCCCTTATTGTCCATCATGCTTGCCCATACGCGCTGTTTTTTCGATCCGGCAAGCGCTTGTCCGCCGCCGTGACACTCTTTACACGTCTCGATATAAATTTTCTGCCCTTTATATGTGGCCGCATTCAACATAGAAGAGGCGGTTAAAAGTGTTAGTGCTACTGTAGCATAAAGGGTGCGCATAAAAATATAATTTCCTATTCTTTATCTTTGTTATAAATACTACATTAGTCATTCTAATAAATTGCTTAAGTTTTCCCCTCTAAAACAGGGGAGGTAATGGCTCAAAGCTGGTATTTTTTCTCTAATTTCGGGTCTAAATCCCACAGTGAAAGCGCTTTTAACCGTTCCACTACCGAAGAGGTACATTCGACATCTCCCGGCCATTCGCGTTCAAACCCGTCAAGGTCGGTTTTCGTTGTTCCGTCAATCGCCACAATGGACTCGGAGCGGTACACGTCACGAGCGGCATCCATGTTATTGGTTACCCGCCATATCAGCATATACGGGTTATGGATATCGTTTTTTTCTTCATCCACAAAGACAACAATACGCAATACCGATTTAAACGCTTCCAAAACATTAAAATAGGCTTTTAGCGAACGGGTTTTCTTAACGCTTAGCACCGTTATCGGATTCGCCGTATGACGCATATACTGTGTGGCACCCGTAATTTCGGGGATAGACGACCGTAACTGTTCCAGTAATACGGAGCTGTCGATCGATTCAGGAGCACTCGGAGAATACGATGCGGTAAAGTCAATCCCGAGTTTTCCGCCGACGAGCGATTCGGGGCTGGAGTGATCCAGCGCATCGGTTATCCCTTCCGAAATGAAAAGACACTTAGGGAGAAAACGGTTCAATGCATAAGTAATCAGCGCTTCATAATTCGTAAGTTTCGGTGCATCTTCACCGAAAAAGAGCGCATGTTTGACAAAGCTCATCTGCCCGGAGCCCCAGAAAATGTGCATAAACTGTTTTGCATGCCCTTTGTACAACGGTTTCATTTTTGCCAAAATCAGGTTATGGAAAACACCGTTTTCAGGCATATGGTAATCGATCAAATCGGCCGCATTGGTTTTAAGCAGCGGCAGGAATACCCGCTCCGTTGCCCATCCCATATATTTATCTTCCAACGGCGGCTTTCCGACGACCGTCGCCAAATAATACGGATCTTTGCGGTGCGTTATCGCACTCACTTCCAGCTCGGGATAAAACTCTTTGAGGGTGTAATACCCCGTGTGGTCTCCGAAAGGGCCCTCTACCCGCAATTTTGCGGTATCAACCCACCCCTCGATGACAAAATCGACATCTTCGGGGATAAAAAGCGGTGTTGTCAACGATTCGACGAGTTTCGGAGACTCTTTTTTGATTAAACCGTACAGCAGTAATTCATTAACGCCGTACGGCAGCGGAGCGGTAGCACACCATGTATAAAGCGGATCCCCCCCGATGGCGATGGTGACCGGCATTTTTTTACCTTCACGCTGGTACTGATCGAAAAAATGGGAAGAATCTTTATGAATCTGCCAATGCATCCCCAAATGATTCTTGTCATACACCTGCAATCGGTACATCCCGAGATTGACAAGGGCTCCGTCAAGGCTTTGGGTATAAACCTGTCCCATCGTGATAAACGGGCCTCCGTCTTCTTCCCATGTCGTTAAAACAGGCAGATCGTACAGATTTACGTCATCGCCTTGCTTAACGATCTCTTGGCAGCTTCCGCGGGTTTTGAGTTTTTTCGGAAAGATATCTTTCATCGCAAACAGATCGCCGAGCATCCCGATTTTCTCTTTAAACCCTTGAGGCGGTTTCATGTGGAGAAGTTTTTCGATTTCGCTTGCTACCCCTTCGACTTTGCGTCCGAATAGAAGTTCCGTACGATGATAGGAACCGAAGAGATTCATGACGACGGGAATATCGAATTTTTTACCGGTGGCTTTATCAATCGGGTGGGTAAAAAGGAGTGCTTTTCCTCCATTCTCTTTTTTCACTTCGGCATACGCCAAGTGAGGAATCTCGAGATTGATATCCAAAGGGGTATCGATAATACGCAGTTCCCCTTTTTCGTTGAGTAAATCGATTGTTTTCGTTAGTGTCACGGATCAGCCCTTGTTTGCCATAGTTTCTGCACGGTGCAGCAATTCCATCGCCCCCTGAGCAATCAAACGTTTTGCCATCGCTTCACCGACACCTTCGGTTTGCCCTTTTGCTACAACCACTTCATCTCCCATCACTTCTGATCCGTCCGGCATTCCGAGCGTTGAGCGGACAATGACCTCACCGTTTTGCTGAACTCGGGCGCTCACGCCGATAGGGACCTGGCATCCCCCCTGCAGGGTGTCGACGAAGCCGCGTTCGATGGTTGTTTCGATACGGCTGTTTTCATCTTCTAAAAATTTGGCGATCTCCAATACCCACGGCTCATTCACCGTCTCGATTCCAAGAGCCCCCTGCCCCATAGCGGGGAGCATCTCATCCAACGCAATCGGGTAAAAATGTTCCACTAGATTTGAAAAGCCCAATCGGTTGATCCCCGCCGCGGCCAAAATGATAGCGTCAAATTCCCCCTCTTTGAGTTTTCGGATACGGGTATCGACATTCCCGCGTAAATCTTTGATCACTAAATCGGGACGCTGTTGAGAGAGTTGCATACGGCGGCGAAGTGACGAGGTACCCACGACCGCTCCTTGAGGAAGCGATTTGATATCCGGATATTTTTCACTGAGCATTGCATCGCGTACGTCTTCACGCACCGTAATCGCAGAGAGCAGTAACCCCTCGGGCATAACCGTCGGAACGTCTTTGAGTGAATGAACCGCCATCTGCGCCTCTCCGCGAAGCATCGACTCTTCGATCTCTTTTAGAAAAAGCCCTTTTCCCCCGATTTTGGCCAAAGGAACATCCAAAATCTTATCACCCGACGTGATAATAATTTTGAGTTCCACTTCAACATCGCTAAACTGTGATTCGATCACCGATTTGATGTGATTGGATTGCCAGAGGGCAAGTTTGCTTCCGCGCGTTGCGATGGTGAGTTTTTTCATCAATTACTTAACCTTTACATCTTTGTATTTTGTTTTTGAGGGGTCTTTTTGTCCGTTAAAGAACACGGTCGGCGTGCCGGCAACCATCAACGATTGTGCAGCATTTTGATCAAATGCAAACTGTTTCGTGACCGACGGGCGTCGAAGGTCATCCGAACCGATTTTCGTTCCGAATGTTTTATTAAAGGCACTGAGAATTTTTTGCTCGTTTTTCTCACTAGCATTAATATCTACTTTATAAAGGCTTAAAACAGCGTTTTCAACTCCGTTTTGCTCTGCCGCTATTGCCGCTTTTGTCAACGTAACTGCCGCCGGATGCAGCCCTGCCAGAGGATAATGGTAATAATAGACGGCAAACGTTTTCGGATATTTTGCCATATATGCGATGGCTTCAGGAACAAAGCGGCGGCAAAACGGACACAGCGGATCTGAGAAAATCGCAACTTTATGCGGCGCATTAGCTTCTCCGCTGATTCGGTTGTTTTTGGTATAAAACGCATTGCTGAAATCCGGGGCAAGTGTATCATTGTAACGCTCGCCGGTTTTCAGATTGATCAACTCAGGGGCAATAACATTTCCGTTAACGAAATAGGTTCCGCTTTGATTGATGTGACGCGTATCAGATCCCTGTTTTACATCCGCCTCAATGCTCATAAAATAGGCTTGCCATCCGCTCATGCTCGGGATGTTTTTTTTGCCGTTCACATCAATTTGCAAATTAGTGATATTCGGATTTCCGCCGATCCCTTTTTTTAAAAAAGCGATAACTTCGGCATCCGTTGCCGCCATAAGACTAGCGGAGAGTAGTAGTGTGCTCGATAATTTCAGCATCAATGACATGGTCGTCCTTTGGTTGAGTTGGTGGTTGGTATTTTCGCGTAAAACGGTTAATGATCAGTGTTGTCACCAGAGAAAACTGTAGCAATATCCCTATCATGTCGCATAAAAATCCGGGAAGAATCAGTAAAAGCGCCCCCAATAATCCCATCATATTTCGATTGGAAAATCCCTGAACATCGATTTGACGGGTACGCAGCGCCTCCAGATTTTCCGAGAGAGCATGGCGGAAATTCATCAGGATAAATATCCCCAAAAACGCACTCCCGATAATCTCTAAAAAAGTGGCCAATCCACCGATTTTTGAAGCGATCTCTACGGTGAGGGTCACTTCGGCAAAAAGGTAGATCAAAAAATAGATCATCGGGTTAATTCCTCGATTTTACTCAGTACGTCCGCCGCATTGACCGTAATCATTTCACGGGTTGCACGTACCATAATCTGAACCGAACCGTTCTCAAGTTCTTTTCCGACAATAACCGTGTACGGGAATCCGATCAGCTCGGCATCGGACATCTTAAACCCGAAACGCTCTTTTCGATCATCAAGCATCGTTTCGATCCCGCGCGATTGCAAAGATGCGTAAAGCTCTTCGGCATACGCCATATGGCTCTCTTCTTTGATATTGGAGACCATAACGTTGACCAGATACGGAGCGGTAGCATGCGTCCAGATACACCCTTTCTCATCATGATGCTGCTCGATAACGGCGGCAACCAAACGACTGACACCCATTCCGTACGTTCCCATGATAAACGGCTGGCTACGCCCGTTTTCATCTAAAAACTCCGCTTTAAGCGGTGCAGAGTAGACGGTTCCGAGTTTGAAAATATGCCCGACTTCGATCCCTTTGGTGTGGAGGATTTGTCCACTGCAGTGAGGACATCCGTCCCCCTCTTGGACACTTACGAGATCAGCAAAGTGCGCTTCGTTCATAACACTAAGATCAACCCCGACGAAATGGTAATCCGCTTCGTTCGCGCCGCAAATCATTGAAACGCCCTCTTTCGTATCGTTATCCATCACGATACGGATTTTTTCCTGATCGAGCGGCCCGATAAATCCCGGAACCAGCCCTATCTCGATCAATTCCGCTTCAGTCGCATCGACAAGATCGATCGCTCCGACACTGTTACGCGCTTTGACCTCCTGAAGCTCATCGCATCCGCGGATAAAGAAACAAACCAGTTCGCTCCCCTCCGTATAAACGGCTCGTTGAACGACCGCTTTGAGGGTATAGTACGGATCGACATGGAAAAAATTGCTCAAATCTTCGATCGATTTTACATTCGGCGTTTTAAAACGGGCAAAATCGGCTTGCGGAGCTTCCGGAATACTAACGCGCGGTGCACGACGCGCCGCTTCGACGTTCGCACCGTATTCGCAACTGTCGCATACCGCCAACGTATCCTCACCGCTTCCGGCAAGAACCATCAGCTCTTTCGATCCCGTTCCCCCGATAGCGCCGCTGTCGGCTTCAACGATACGAAACTCCAGACCCAAACGCTCTAAAATCCGTTTATAGGCCGCTTCCATCGCATCAAATTCGCGATCCAAATCTTCCGTAGTTGAATGAAAACTGTATCCGTCTTTCATCACAAACTCGCGCCCGCGCATAAGGCCGAATCTCGGGCGCGCTTCATCACGAAATTTGGTTTTGATCTGATAAAGATTAAGAGGGAGCTGTTTGTAGCTGGTAACACGGTTGCGGACAATATTGACCATCATCTCTTCATGGGTCGGTCCGAGGACGAAAAGGTTCTCTTTGCGGTCACGGAAACGGAGAAGCTCTTTACCGAATTTCTCGATCCGTCCGCTCTCTTCCCACAACTCGGCAGGGGTGACGAAACTGAGATCGACTTCCTGTGCGTCACATGAGGCCATCTCTTCATTGATGATAGTTTCGATTTTACGCAATACCCGTTTTCCCATAGGGAGGAAATTATACAATCCTGCCGCGACCTGCGTCACAAATCCGGCACGGGAAAGATAGATATGACTAGGGAGCTGAGCATCTTTCGGAGCTTCTTTGGTCGTTGGGATATAGGCTTTACTAAAACGCATTATTTTCCTTTAGGGTAATAGGTACACGAAGTTTGGGAGAGGTCAGAACCCTCCTCCTGATTCATTAAAAAGCTCATCGATTCGATCAGCGTATCGACACGCATCGGATCCGAACCGTCGCGCATCCGTTCGGCGAAAGGGTGCAAAAACCGTTTCAATGCCTGAAGGGTCGCTTTTTGGAGGGCATGTTCGTATTCTTTAGGGATATAACCGTTTTCGATAACACGCATCGATTCTTGATGTGCGGCATTGGATGCTTTAAGATACATACTTTTGATCAACGGCTCGATGGAGAGCGTTTTGAGCCATTCGAAAAATCCTATGACATGGCGGCGGATGATTACATAGGAGAGCTTGGCTTCATCCTCACGCAGAGCGATATTTTCAGAGACGATCGATTTCAGATCGTCTACGTAGAAAAGTGCAATCGACCAAAGAGCCGCATCGCACTCGATATCACGAGGAACCGCCATATCAAACCAGTAGCGCTCAAACGGCACAGGTTTAATCATATCATCGGTGATAATCGGAGCAAGCGAACCGGTTGCGGTAAAGAGCAACTCGTTTTCATTGATGGCGTGCGAAATTTCCTCGAAAGAGCGGACCCGAGCATTGCACTCTTTGGCAATCGCTTCGGCTTTTTCGAAGGTGCGGTTCATTACCGTTACAGCAACCCCCTGAGCACTCAGATGTTTACAGGTGATTACCGACATTTCGCCCGAACCGATGACCAGCGCTTTTTTGCCGCTAATATCTCCTGCCGATTCTTTGACTTTGGCGACGGCAACGCTCGCAATTGAAACCGGTTTTGACGAGATGTTGGTAGCATTGCGCACTTCCGCGGCACACTTAAAGGCGTACATCATAGCACGGCCGATTTTTTGTGCCGAAAAACCGTTATCGGCAGAGAGCTTGTAGGCATCTTTGAGCTGTCCGGCGATCTGCGTCTCTCCGACTACCATCGAGTCAAGCGAACTGGCGACACTGAAGAGATGGTGAATTCCCCCCTCGTCGTCAAAGATATCGGCACGTTCATGAAGCTCATGCGCACTAAGCCCTGAATGATTCGCTAACAGTGCGAACAAGACATCGCTTGCCGCTTGAACATCGCTGCAGCTGCATACGATCTCGACGCGGTTACAGGTAGAGAGGACCATCGATTCGCTAATACACGGGTTGGCGTTTAACGCTTCCATCGCACGAATCTGCGCCGTTTCATCGACGAACGCAAGTTTTTCCCGTATGGCTAACGTCGAATTTTTATGCGAAAAACTGACAATCAAATAGTGCATTAATGACTTCTTTTGATGACGGTTTCGATAATGGCGCGAAGTGCGGCATCATCACCGATAACCGCAATCGCTTCATTGCACAGCTCTCTAGCCTGTCCGTAGGATTTTTCAATGATATTGAACGCATCCATTTTGGATCGGATCCACATTTTTTCCGCCTCATCCACCACTTTTGCGTGACTGCGAACAAGACGCTCTTTGTCATCGCCTTCCAATTTCTCATACAAATCGATATACGGCAGTGTCACTTTCCCTTCCGAAAAATCGTTCAGAGAAGGTTTTCCTAAAGTCGCCTCATCGGCGGTAATGTCAAGGATATCATCGACAATTTGGAAAGCAAGACCCAGATTTTTGCCGTAGGTGGCATGAGCCTGAGCATCTTTTCCCGCCAAAATCGCCGCACTGTAGGCACACGCTTCGATTAACGTCGCCGTTTTTAGATAGAGCATTTTGAGGTAAAGGTCGCGGTCGGTATTGAAACGCTCCGCCATAGAGACATCCATCATCTCTCCGACCGAGAGACGGGTAACCGATTCGGCAACCGCGCGGGCGATAGAGGGATCAAACGACGTGAGTTCACTGAATGCTTTGGAGTAGAGGATATCGCCGAGCATAATGGCGGTTTTGCTCCCCTCGGTTGCATTGACCGAAGGGACTCCGCGACGCAGCCGTGCTTCATCGATTACATCATCGTGTAATAGACTCGCCGCATGGATCAGCTCGACAATGGCACCGAGCAAAGGGGCATTAGGCTCTTGCGGGGCAATCGTCAATATCAGCCGTGCCCGAAGCCGTTTTCCGCCCAAGAGTTTTTTAAAGAGTTCTGCGGCATAAGGATAATCGACCTCATCGATCAATTTGGCAATCAGGTTTTCTACAGTTTCCAACATTCCTATCATCACTTCTTAGTTAAATAATCCAACATGATTCGACTCTCTTTGTCAAATAAAAAAAGATCCATTTGAGCCGTCGCATTCCCCTCGTCGAATTTTTTAAATACGACCGTAACGTAGGGAAGATCTTTGTGGCTTCGTTTAGCGGGCAAAAGGACTTTGCGAAAACTCTGATTCGTATAGCCCGCATACAAAATATGCTGTCCGACAATCCGGTCAAAACTCTCGTGAACCACCAAGCCTTTATCGGTATAGAGTGTCCATCGAAAGTTCAAAAGGCGCTCTTGCCCTTCACTTTTGACCAGAATTTTAACCAACTCATCTTTTTTAAGGATAAAACTCTTCGATTCTCTCCACGCAGCCGCATCCAATAACGACACTGCTCCGAATATCAAGAAGAGAAAAAAAGGTTTCAAGACTACTCGTTTTGGGTCAATACGTTTCCGACCGAAGTGAGATAAAGATTTTTTGCCATCATTTCGATTTCATCTGAGCGTTCAAAGTCCATTGACTTGATCACACGGTCGATACCGTCTTCACCGTGCGTCTCTTGCAACAACACTTCCATTGCGGCCAAACGTCTCATCAAACGATCCAATTCATTCTGAACCAAATCACGGTTTGCGTTAAAAACGATATCCATGAATTTGCTTTTCGGTGAACCTTGGAAAATATCGTCTTCGTCTTCAAACAGATTATACATTGTATCTCCAAAGTATCAATTTAAGTCGGGGATTATACCACCAGAATTCTTATTTGATTCGATAGAGATTACGATAGTAGAGAGGAATATAGTTTAGATTAAATTTAATGTATTTAAGAAATAACAGGGATAAAGTATTAAAAGAGGGTATCTAAGACCTGATTTTTGTATTTCATCGACTCAACTTTCGCGCGGATAAGACGGTTTTCTTCCAGCAGGGCATCATGTTCATGACTAAGCGTCGAGATTTCACGGCTTTTGAAATAGATTTGGGTATTGATAAATATCTTGGGAAATACGATCACCAGCACCAGAAAAATTCCCACGAATACATTCCGAAGAAAAATCGGCCCCATTGAGTCTTCAGGGCTGATGATATGCTGAGTCTCTTCTAAGATATCGAGTTTATCGCTCATAGGGTTCAATCTCTTCGTATTTCAAAAATTCGTAATTTGGCGCTCCGGCTCCGTGAGTTCGCACGGAGTTCGTCCTCTAGAGCACTCAGCGGCTTTTTCGTAATCACCTTGCCGATCGCATTCTTGTTTCCGCAGGTACAGCGCATCGCGTCGTCGGGACAGATGCAGTTTTTACCCCACTTGGTGAAGCGGTTTTTGACGATCCGGTCTTCGAGCGAATGAAACGTGATAATCGCCACACGCAGGTGCTTGAGCTTTGAGGCTTCGATCGCATCGAGCAGCCGTGTCAACTCGCCGAGTTCATCGTTGACTTCGATCCGGATCGCCTGCATCACCAGTGTCGAGGGGTGGATCTTTTTTCCCTTCGGCATCAGGTGAAAAATAGCGTTTGAAAGCTCTTTGGCGGAGCTAAACGGACGGCGCTGGACAATCGTCTCCGCTACTTTTCGGGCATTGGTAACTTCGCCGTATTCGCGCAGGATGGTTTCCAGCGCGCCCTGCGAATAGTCGTTGACCACTTCTGCCGCACTGAGCGGCGCATCGGGATTCATCCGCATATCGAGTGTATCGCTCTCGTACGAAAATCCCCGCTCACGCTGATCGAGCTGCAACGACGATACCCCTATATCGGCCAAAATCCCGCAAATCTTTTCCCCATTTTCCCCGATCGCATCACGGGCGACCTCAGAAAATCGCCCGCGGCGGATTTCGACACGGTTCCCGAACGGTTCGAGCCGTTTGGTCGAAAAAGCGATGGCGGTCGGGTCTTGATCGATCCCGATCAGTGATAATGCAGGATTGTTTTCAAGCAGCAGCGAAGAGTGTCCGCCGTATCCCATAGTGCAATCGATAACAATCCCCTCTTTGCACGGAGAAAACGCTTCGATCACCTCTCGATACAAAACGGGGATATGGGGAGTCTCTTGCACACGCAGCCTTTGATTTTATTAGCGCTAATAATAGCTTAACCTCACTAATATAGCGTTTAAATGTTACCCAACGCCGACTCGATCGCATCAAAAACGCTCTTGAGTTCATCTAGGGTAATAACATACGGGGTCATAACGTAAATGACGCTTCCCAGCGGCCGAATCAGAACCCCTTGTGCCATACAGAGGCGATGGATTTTCAATCCGATCCGCTCCGATGGATCAAATCCTTCCAGCTCGATCGCCGCGATCATCCCGCATTGGCGAACCTCTTTGATGCGGCTCATCGATTCAAAACGCTTCAGTTCCTCAGCCATAGCGGCGATGGTGATGCGGTTGTTCTCGATCACGTTTTCCGATTCGAAAATATCCAACGTCGCATTGGCCGCCGCACACGCCAACGCGTTGCCCGTGTAACTGTGCGAATGTAAAAATGAGCGGATCGGATTGTAGTCGCAATAAAATGATCCGTACACCGATTCCGTCGTGAGAACGACCGATAAGGGGAGGTATCCGCCCGTAAGCCCTTTCGAGAGAACTAGAAAATCGGGAGTAATATCCGCCTGTTCGCAGGCAAACATACTCCCCGTCCGTCCGAACCCGACCAGAATCTCATCGGCGATAAAATGGATGCCGTGCTCCTCGCACAACCGCTTCGTTTCACTCAAAAAGAGAGGATGGTACATCTTCATCCCCCCTGCCCCCTGCACTAACGGTTCCACAATCAACGCCGCAATCTCACAGCCTCTCTCGTGAAGCAAAATTTCAAACAATTTTGCCGCTTCCAAAGCCGCTTCGATGCTCTGATCTCGGGGAGACAGAGTTTGGATCGATCGGATCAGCAGCGGCTCATAGGTCTCTTTATAAAGCGCCACGTCTCCGACAGAGAGCGCGCCCAATGTTTCGCCGTGATAACTGTCCGTTAGAGAGACAAACAATCCCCTCTCTTCCCCCCTGTTTTTGTGTGAGTGATAGGACATTTTTAACGCCACTTCTATCGCACTGGAGCCGTTGTCAGCATAAAAACAGCGCGTTAGTCCCGCAGGGGAAAGTGCCACTAACCTCTCGGAAAGTCTGACGATCCCCTCATGGGTAAATCCGGCTAAAATGACATGTTCAAGCGTATCGACCTGCTCTTTAATTTTTCGGTTGATGTAAGGGTTGCAATGGCCGAAAAGATTAACCCACCAGCTGCTGATCGCATCGATGATCCGATTCCCCTCAAAATCTTCCAAATAGACCCCGTCCCCTTTCAAAACCGGAATAAGCGGAATGGTCTCATGATCTTTCATTTGGGTACATGGATGCCACAAAACGTTTAAATCCCGTGCCGCAATCTCTAAATTATTCATTGAGAACCTCTACATATTGATTGTTTTATGATAACATCTGTTAGTCATGGTCTATTTTCATCCAAGTTTAATGGTAAAGTGAATAGAATATCTGAATTTTACAACAGGATCGTTTAATATGATTACTTGGATGCAGCGCCATCGGAAATACTTGGTCATTACAATCTGGATCTCCACGATCGCTTTTATCGGAGCCGGATTTGTCGGATGGGGACAATACAACTACGGAGACAAAGCGGGTGCCGTTGCCAAAGTGGGAGATGTCTCGATCACTTCAGCCGAACTGCAAAAAAGCTATTCCAACCTGTTTAATCAATACAATCAGCTTTTCCAGGGAAAATTTGACGAAAAACAAGCGCAGCAATTCGGGCTTCAGCGTCAAGCCCTCCGTCAATTGGTCAATCAGGCCTTGGTTCTTAACCTAGCAAACAGCTACGGATTGGCCGTAACCGATCAGGAGCTGTGGGACGTTATCAAATCTCAGAGTGCATTTGCCAAAGACGGCACATTTGACAAAACAACCTATGCCGAAGTACTCAAACAAAACCGCCTTACCATCAAAGAGTACGAAGAATCGATGAAAAAAGAGCTTTTGATCCAAAAAACACTTTATCTCCTCTCATCGGGTTCGAAACCGATCGAAGAAAACACTCTTGCCGATGCTCTAGGGGTATCGGATAAAATCAGCTACAAAATCCTCACACCGAATATGATCACTCTTGCACCGAGCGATGCCGAGCTCAAAGCACTCTGGGAAAAACGATCCACGGAATTTAAAACCTCTCCGAGCTATGAAATCAGCTATGTGACACAAACAGCGATTACCGCAACTCCATCGCAAAAAGAGATCAGCGACTATTACGAGATTAACCGCCAAATGCTCAAAAACGGCGAGGGGAAAGTGTTGAGTCTGCAAGATGCCCAACCGATAATCGTTGCCGCGCTTAATGAAAAAGCAACCGAAAAAGAGTCTCTCCGTCTCTATATCGATTATAAAAAAGGAGCTCTAAAGTCAGAAGTGATCCCTCAAAAAGCAACCCTCACGGACAGCGCATCTGCTTTTTCTCCGGAACTTACCAAAGAGATCATAGGGCTGAGTGAGCAAAAACCGTTTCTTAAACCTCGCAAAGTCGGTAATAGCTATGTCATTGTCAAGCTCGACAAAATGAATCCTGCACGTACAAAAACGTATGAAGAGGCAAAAACCGATGTTATGGCACTCTATCTGAATGATGCCAAAAAAACCAAACTTCAAGAGTTAGCCCAAAACAGCTATAAAACATTCAGCGGATCGACTACCGATTTTCTGACACGCAAAGAGAGTGCTAAAATAGCAGGATTAAGCGAACCTGAGGGATCAGAGTTTTTAGCTAAACTGTTTGCATCCAAACAAAAACAAGGTTTTATCACTTTAGAGAGCGGGAATGTTATTATGTATAACGTTTTGGAACAAAAGTTGCTTCAAGACAGAACATTAGCGGATGGAAATGCCGTGCTTAAGCTCAAAGGGAGCTTGTTGGATCAGGGGCTGATCAAAGCACTTGAGAGCAAGTACCCAGTTGAAATCTATGTAGAGGGGATTTGATTTGAAACGTACCGTTTTAGCCATTGATATCGGCTCAACTAAAATTTGTGCGCTCATCGCGGAAATCGACGATGACAACAACGCACAAATTATCGGAGCCGGTATTGCAAAAGCACAAGGGCTTCGTAAAGGGAGTATCACCAACATTGAGCTTGCATCCAAATCCATCAAAAGTGCCCTTAACGATGCAAAGCGGGTTGCGGGAACGGAACTGCGCAGTGCCATCGTCACGATTTCAGGCGCCTACACCAAAAGTTTAAATTCCAGCGGTATCGTCAATATCCCGAATAAAGAGATCACCCTCAATGAGATTCAGCGTGTTATGCACACCTCTTTGTATAATGCCAATATCCCCAATGAATTTGAAGTTCTGCACGCCCTCCCGTACAACTTCAAAGTAGATGATCAGGATTTTATCGAAGACCCGCTCGGAATGAATGCCGCACGCTTAGAAGTCGAGACCCATATCATCACGACCCAAAAGAGCAATCTAAACAACCTACGCAAAGCGGTTAAAGCTGCGGGGGTCGATGTTGAGAGTGTCGTACTCAGCGGATACGCATCCGCCATCGCCGTTCTCAATGCGGATGAAAAAGAGCTCGGTGCCGCCGTCGTCGATATGGGAGGCAATACGAGCAATATCGTTATTCATTCGGGCCATGCCATCCGATACAACGATTTCCTCGGAGTCGGTTCCAACCACATTACCAATGACCTCTCTATGGCGTTGCATACTCCTTTGCATACAGCCGACAATGTCAAAATCACCTACGGCTCCCTTTATGCACCGAGCAATGATCTTATCGAGCTTCCGGTTATCGGGGATGAAACCTCCAGCCATGAGGTCTCTTTAGAAGTCGTTCATAACGTTATCTATGCACGGGTAGAAGAGACCTTGATGATTATCGCCCAATCGATTGAAAAAAGCGGCCTGAAAGAACATATGGGCGCGGGTGTCGTCCTCACCGGAGGCTTTACGAAAATCGAAGGGCTTCGCGAACTGGCGGTTGCTATTTTGGACAATATGCCGGTACGCCTGGCAAAACCGACCGATGTCGGCGGATTATTCGATACGCTTCGAGATCCTTCGTATTCGGGGGCTGTCGGTTTGATCAAATATCTTGCCGACGGCTACACTGCCTATGAGATCGATGTCAACCGTCGTATGCGTCATGCCGGCGAAGAGTCTGCAACGCATACCGGGTCGCTCCCCGAAGAAGCGCCGAAATTTGAACCTATCGCTCCGGCATCCTCTACTCCGACATCAGCGGCACCAACGCCTCCGGTCAAGGATGAGAAGATAGCCGAATCAGCGACAATGGTCAATATCGGATCAAACAAACCTGTTCAAGATGATCAACCTAACCCTATTTCCAAGTTTTGGAATTGGGCAACTCAACTATTTTAATCACGTCAAGGAGCAAGCATGGAACCATTTTCAATTGAAGAATCAACAACACTCACCGGGGCGAGAATCGTAGCAGTCGGCGTCGGCGGCGGCGGCGGTAATATGATCGGATATATGCTCAAAGAGCAAATCCCGGGCATTGAACTGATCATTGCCAATACCGATGCCCAAGTTTTGGAGCAAGGTTCTGCCGCTACCAAAATCCAACTCGGTGCAAAACTCACCAAAGGTTTGGGTGCAGGAATGAAACCCGAAGTGGGTAAAGAATCGGCGTTGGAGAGCTATGAAGATTTGGCACGCGCGTTAGAGGGTGCGGACATCGTTTTCGTTGCGGCAGGTCTCGGAGGCGGAACGGGAACGGGTGCGGCTCCGATCATCGCCAAATGTGCCAAAGATGTCGGTGCATTGACCATTGCGGTTGTCACCAAACCTTTTTCGTTCGAAGGGAAAAAACGTCTCAAGCTTGCGGAAGACGGTCTTCAAGAACTTAAAAACGAATCGGATTGTATCGTTGTTATTCCAAACGACAAACTTCTCTCTATCATCGATCCGAAACTCGGGATCAAAGAGAGTTTTAAAATCGTTGACAGCGTACTTGCTCGCGCCGTTAGCGGTACATCGGGTGTTATTCTTGCCAGCGGCGACAACGACATCAATCTTGACTTTGCCGACTTACAAACCGTTATGAGCCATCGCGGGCTAGCTCTTATGGGTGTGGGCGAATACAAAGGTGAAAATGCGGCATACGAAGCGATTAAAAACGCTATCGAATCTCCGTTGCTTGATAACATGTCGGTTAACGGCGCACTCGGTGTATTGGTACACTTCAGTATGCACCCTGAGTTTCCGTTTATGGAACTCTCTGCAGCTATGGATGTCGTTCACAACAGCGTTGACGAATCAGCCGACGTTATCTTCGGAACAACAACCGACGAATCATTGCCGAAAGATTTTATCCGCATTACCCTCGTTGCGACAGGTTTTGAGAAAAAAGCGGCACAGGGGATCAATAACAGCGAGTTTGAAAACAAAGAGGCGGTTGCCGCAGCTGTTGATAAGCCACGTGTTGTAGCCCGTCCTGCTGCCCGCATGGTAGCCAACGGCGACTACACGGAAGATTTCCTGGATGTTCCGACGTTCATGCGTCAACAAAGAGACTAAACCCTCACATTCATGCTCTCATTTGACACGCTCATGAAGGCCAAAACGCTCCTTGGCCTGAGCGACAAAGCTACCCTCTTTGATATCAAAAACCGCTATAAAACGATGATGCAGCAATGGCATCCCGACAAACACCCCGAAGACCCCGATACGGCTCATGCTATGAGCACACAGATCAACGAAGCCTACGCGATACTCCTCGAATACTGTTCCAACTACGAATACAATCTGGATGAAAACTTTTTAAAAGAGCAGACCCTCACCCCGCAAGAGTGGTGGGCGAAGAAGTTTGGGGGGAGATGAAAGGATAAAACCTTTCCCTCCTTGGGAATTTAAACACTCCTAAGCTGTAGCTTAGGAGCGAGAAAAAAAGAGTCTCCTTATACTTTTAACGCCTCGAACAGTGGCACGCGTTAGCGCGTCCAACCACGCAGTGGCGTTGCTCTTTGACTTGTTATATTTTTACGCGATTTCATCTAATTCACACGCCAATATTTTTGGTTGTTGGTTATCGATGATGTCACGCAACTTTAATTGATATTCCTTTTCACTTTTTAAGTGAAATAACCTACCAGTAAAAGAGTTTTTACTTCTCGGGGTGGGATTCCAATGTGTATATATGTGATATTTATCGGCCGTGCTATACCCACTAATTTTGCAAACTCTGTCGCTATTTGATTCTTCAGACTCGTGAAGCTGTTCATGATGTACCTCGATAGCTAGCTTTTTAGCTGAAGGCCATTTAACGTTCCACGACTTTCCAGATTGATCATGAATTTCTACTTTGACTATTTCTGGAATGCTTAAACCATTAGGCATTGAGATTTTAATCTCTTCTTTCTTACCTTCGGTAATGTGCATTGTAGATCTTGGCTTATCATCGTATATCCATCGAGATTTACTCCATGTTCTTTGCTTAAACAATGACTGCCAAAACCCTTTTGGCTTAATAAAATAGCGCACATAATCAACAGTTACCGGCCGCTTTCCTACAGACCGGAGTATCAATTTATGTTGTGGCCGTACAGTACCTGCCGAATGCTCAAATGAGAAATTTGAAGTGCAAAGAAGCTTAGGTTGATCATTTTTATGCTGTTTAAACCTAAGGATTAAGTTAGCGATACCTGCGATAGTTCCAATGGTGCCGGTAACAGCTCCCCATAAAGCCAAAGTTTGTGTTAGTGGTTCTGCTTCCATACTTCCTCTAAAATATAACTATTTATTCAACGAACATTATATATTTCAGAGCTTGAATTTAACTATATAAATAAACACCAAATCTGTTAATTTGTAAAAGACAATAGTTTAACATAGCTTTTAGGGGGATAAAAAAGAGGCAAGAGAATAGATTCCGCATCGAGTACGGAATGACGAAGGACGTTAATGAAACGCTATCGGCCCTTCGGCACGTGCATGGATAAACTGCTGAACGACGGCATTGGATGAGTTGCGAAACGACTCTTTATCTCCCATTTCGACGATCACGCCATCAAAGAGCATCGCATAATTGTCCCCCGCTTTGAAACTCTCGGCGATATCATGACTGATAAGGACTGAGGTCATACCGATATCGTTACGCAAACCGTTGATCATCTGCGTGATAAAGTCGCTGGTGACAGGGTCAAGCCCCGATGTCGGCTCATCGTACAAAATGACTTCCGGTTCAAGCGCAAGGGTGCGCGCCAAACCGACACGCTTGCGCATCCCGCCGCTGAGTTCTTCGGGATAGAGCGATTTGACGATTTTTGGATCAAGTCCTACCATCGTGAGCTTCTCGTCGATTTTGTATTCTAACTCTCTCAAGCTCAGTTTTTGGTGTTCCCGCATCGGGAACGCGACGTTCTCGCTGATGTTCATACTATCAAACAGCGCACCGCTTTGAAACAAAAATCCGACCTTTGTCCGTATGGCGCGTAACGTTGTCTCATCCGCATTATCGACCCGTGTCCCATCAACGGTAATCGTTCCGTGATCGGGCTTGAGAAGGCCGACGATATGTTTGATAATTGTCGATTTTCCTCCGCCCGAGACACCGAAAATAACAGTCGTTTTACCTCGCTCAATCTCGAGGTTTACCCCTTTGAGTATTTCCCGTTTGCCGAATCGTTTGGTTACGTTCTCAAAACGGATCATCTTTTCACCGCCATCAAATACGCCCGTCGACCGAATAAAATGACTAGCATCACCAAGAGAATCTTAAAGTCGATTTCGCTCGCTTTGTGGAGCGCTTCAAACGACTCGTCAATCGCCGCTTCACCGCGTGCTTGATAGTCCAAAATCTTTGGGGTATAAACGGCACTGAACAAAAGGAGTGTCCCGATAGAACCTAATGCGCTCAAAATGGCTATTTTGTCAATCTGCATCACTTTGTAGCGGGAAACTTCATACACCGCAATAACGACGGTCATAAAATAAGCCCAATAGGTGAAGCGATGAAAAATCTCACCCATGATTTTCCCCTCTTCATAGCGGGATAATAATGGTAATGTGAGATAGATTTCAGAGTGAAATACGACAGCGGCAACAAATGCCCCTAATACCAAAACAGCCCCTGCCGTCATCGCTATGAGCAAAATATAAATAACATCAATAAGAGCTTTTTTATTCATGAAGAGCCTTTAACACAAATCCCCGATCAAACGAGGCATAATCGGTATAAAAATCCAAAGATTGTACCGCAAAAGATTTTAGATATTCCTGCACTTTTATCCGCTGATCGTATCCCATCTCACAGGCAAATATCGGTATGTGACGGTTATAGACTTCATCCAGCAAACGCTGAATAATCTCATCACCCACATCACCGCCGAAAAGGGCGTTTTGAGGTTCATAGCTGAGATTCGATTCCAGCGGAGCATCCTGGGCGATATAAGGGGGATTGGAGACCAACAGATCGATTTTTTCATCGATACACGAGAGCAAATCCCCCTCGCGCAGTTCAATCCGCTCACTAAGACCGAATGCTTCGATGTTACGCCGTGCGACGGCTAACGCTTTGGGCGAGATATCGACGGCGATAAAACGGGCATGGGGAAGATGCAAAGCCAGCAAAATCGAAATGATTCCGCTCCCTACACCGACTTCGACGACCGTAATTACCTCATTCTCTGATACACGCGCTAAAACTTCATCGATCAAATGCTCCGTCTCGGGTCGGGGTATCAACGCCCCCTCATCGATGTAAAATTCACGGCTGTAGAAGCTGACACGGTTTGTCAAATATTCGAGAGGGACGTTGCGGCTGCGTTTGAGGATCCATTCGCACAGTTTCGGATCACTGTCGTCAATCATATCCTCTTGATGGGTAATAAAAAAAAGTTGATCTTTTTGAAGGTACGCCATCAGCAGAAGTTCCGCTTCGCGCCGCGGAGATTCGACAACCCCGTTGAGCGCCTGTGTTATCTCCTCATGAACCTCTTTTAATCGTTTGGACATGGATCGGCATAGCCTTCGTCGATATTGACTCGAATATCATACCCAAGCGCTCGGAGGCGATCGACGACCGGAGGATGGGTTGTATGAAAAAAGCGGTACAGCGGATGAGAGAGAGGAAAACTCTTATTCTCAGCCACCAGTTTTTTCAGTGCATTGACCAGATACTCCGCACCGCCGAGTTCGGCACCGCGACGATCGGCTTCATACTCATTATGACGGCTCATTAACCCGAACAGAGGCATAATAACAAAACTCACCACCGGCATGAGGAGAATAAAAAGCATCATCACGATCTGCGGAGACTGCGCTACCCCCAGTTCCATATAAAGTGTATCGGGAAGATTGCCGAAGATCGCAAACATCCCAAAAAGCATCGCCCCGACCATCGCGATATTTTTGTACAAATCGCCGTGGGCAAAATGGCCCAGTTCATGCCCGAGAACCGCAATCAGTTCGGTCGGGGAGAGTTTTTCGATCAACGTGTCAAACAAAACAACCCGTTTGGTTTTTCCAAGACCGCCGAAATAGGCGTTCAAACGGGCATCCCGCTTGCTCGCATCGCTCACAAACACGCCGCTGCTGACAAACCCTGTTTTATTCATCAGTTCTTCTATCTTTTCGCGCAGTTCGCCATTCTCTAACGGGGTGACTTTGTCAAAGAAAAGGGCACGTATCGTCGGAAAAAACATATTGATCGCGATCACGACGGCAAATATAAACGCAAAGCTCCACAGCCACCATAACGCACTCGACGTAATAATCATGGCGATAATCCAGACAATAAAACTTCCGATTATAACCGTTAAAACAGCACCGATAAGAGTGTCTTTAATAAACTGTGCCGAAGTTGAACGGTTAAAACCGTACTGCGCATCGATTTTGAATTTAGCGATCCAACCAAACGGAAGCTGCACCAGCGAATTGATCAAAACCATTGAAATAACGGCAACAATTGCATGAAGGGTTTCGCTCTCAATCGCTAACACACCGTCCAACCAAGCGATCATCCCCCCCATCCAAACCAGAAACAGGAGAAATTCTACAAAGGTTTCGACCATACCGAGCTTCTCTTTGGCCACAGCGTACGCTGCAGCGTCACGATACTCTTTTTCGCCCATCAGTACGGCGCCTTTGCATTTAACCTGATTGATATAGCCGATTTGCATGACACTTACATACAATCTGACAAAAATATAAAGCGTATAAATCCCGATTATGGTTGTAATCATTCAGTTCCTTGGATAAAAAAGGGGAATTCTACCATTATTTTACGGGAACTTTTCCGATGGACTCTTCCACAGGAATCGAATCATTCGCTTTCCCGTAATAGTTTTTGGCCACAGTGAAAGCAACGCCTATGAGCAATATGGAAATTATAACCGTCCATACAACTTTCTTTTTAGACCCTTTTAACGTATTGTAGTCTTCAATCGACTCCAACGTAGGTTCATTGTCTTTCATAGCTATCTCCTTACTAATGATATTAACAAAATCTTAGCTATCTTAACCTAGAAACGGTTAACGAATAATCCCTAATTTGACGTTTTAAGCTTGAATATTATTTTGTTTATTCGTCAACTACCAGCGCCCTTCCAAACTCAGCAAAACTTGCGGTTCGGAATTTTCATGATCGATTTGGGTTTCACTAAGGACACCGCTACTGTAGCGTTTGGTCGTTGTTTTAATAGATTCCTGAGTAATATTTTTCACATTCAATCCGAGTTTATACGTCGGACTTAGACGTTTGGTCGCGTACAGATCGAGCGTCCCGTACCCCTTTTGCGATTCGGCGACACCGCTCTCATCCATCGGATCATTATAGCCGCTGACATAACGGTATGCCGTACCGTAGGTAAGACGGTACGGTTTTAGCGTGTGATCGATACCGATATTGTAGAGGTAGTCATTTGTCCCCTTAATCGTCCGTTTCACACCGTTACTGACAAGCGATGAGTTTTGGAAGGTTGCATTTCCGAAAACGCCCAGGCCGCTCACATACGAATCGAGTGATTTTTTGAGCTCTAATTCCAAACTCCATAATTTCCCTTCACCCGCATTATACGGTCGCTGTACGTACCGTCCCTCTTCCCATGTCGTCAGCTTTTCGATTTTATCACTGATATCACGATAAAAACCGCTGAGACTCATAATCCCTTTGTCGTCGAAAAAATGTTCATATCGCAGTTCGTAGCTGAGGGCCGATTCCTCTTTTAGATTAGGATTACCCGTTACATCCGGGTGATTTAGGTCATTCTGACTCAATGAACTGTCAAGTGAGGCGGAGAGTTCATTCAAACGGGGCAATTTCACTGTTTTAGCAATGCTTGCACGGAGGTTGTCGTTTTCGCTCAGTTTATACAAAGCATGAAGAGAAGGGGCAGCGTACTCGATAGCCGAATTTTGTTCAACTTGCCGCAAAGAGCGCTCGAAACGGACCCCCGGCGTTAAAACCATTTTCTCTCCGATACTGATTTCATCCTGAATATACCACGCTCCCTTATATTCCCGCAAGCGTTGATGATCATCCGTAGTAACCGCACCGTCTACAGAGTTCACCACATCATCGCTCTGTCGAAGACGTTTGAGTACGGCCCCGGTTTTGATAAAATGCTCATCCAATGCAATCGAATAGCTCCCCTCTGCACCGACGGCGCGAAACGACCCTTCATCATTCTGTTTGCGTTTCGTTATTCCGTTATCGGTACGCGTTATCCCCTCGGAATCGTTTTCATGATACTTGAGTTTCCATTCGACAAGCTCCGTCCCCGACAGGTTATGAGTGCCGGATAGCTTTGACCAAAGCATCAAAGCATCTCCGTCATCGCTTTGATCAATAATCTCATTCACCCCGCCGGAGCGTTTTTCAAGCGTGTCGCGGCGATAGTCGCTTCGATTGAGTGCTCCGTCAAACATATACTTGTCTTTAGATGTGGGGGCATAAATGAGTTTGGCATTCAAACTGAGCGAACGAAACCGTCCGTCGGAATCGGTATCTTCCACGTAGGTGTCGGTTTGAGCGGATGCGGTATTTTTTTCTGAATTATCCGAGAGAGTCGTATTTATAAGATACGAAAGCTTTCCGACTTTGCCCTCATGCTGTGCGAACACTGACGCCAGCGGTTTATCTCTATAGGCTCCTGCGGTCAGTTTCGCCGTCGTTTTAGTATCCGACGACGGTTTTTTAAGGACGATGTTGACGATCCCTCCCATCGATTCGGCGGTGTATTCGGCAGAACCGTTGGTCATAACCTCTAAGCGTTCAATCATTTCCGGGTTGATCTGCTCCAGCGGATTACCCCGTTTTGTCGATGATACCTCTTCTCCGTCAATCAGAACTTTCGTATACCCTTTTCCGGGCGAGCCTTTTTTCCCTTTTCCGTCACTGATCGTGACTCCCGGAGTCCGTTTGAGCATCTCCAGTGCGTTCATATCGCCGTATTGGGTCAGCTCTTCGCCTTTGATAATCCGTTTCGCAATCGAGGCATCTTTGCGCTCTTCGATGACGCTATAGGTCTCTTCAACGGATATTTTATCGAGTTGAAGTATCTCCTCGGCGCAGACAAGTGAAAAAGAACAGGCAAGAAAAATGAACGGGCGGTAAAACAAAAAGATCCTTTTAAGAAGAGTATGTATTAAAATACACTATCTATTTTGTAAGGATCAGTTTGTTCCCTTTGGTGATCCGCAGAATATAGATAGCATCGCCGTGAACGATACGGATTGACGTTCCGTTTTTAAACAACTCTTTGCTTTCAATAGTGGCGCTATTATACTCTAAAGATATTTCTTCGTCCCTGTTTTCATTTAGCACGTGCACCCTTTTCTCAACAGACGGTGTATCTTTTTATCATCACTCAAGCGTTGATCATTACCGTTTTCCATAGTGTTTTCCTTGATTATTTTTTACCGATTTTTCGGGAAAAATCCCGAAATCGTTTTATGTTTTATTGGACATTTTCCCTATCTCTTTGTCTACGAGAAATAATCCCCGCCCCTCAAGTCCGATAATTTCGATCATATCCAGTATAGAACGGAATAAATGTTCCTCTTCGTGCTGTTCAGCGACATACCATTGGAGAAAATTGAACGTCGAGTAATCTTTCTCTTCCAAGCACGCTTCAACAAGCGCATTGATTTTTGCCGTAATGAATTTTTCGTGTTCGAATGTTTTTTCAAAGACATCGTTAATCGATCCGAACTCATACGGCGGTTCATCCAATGCACCGATACGCGCCATGGCTCCGGTTTCATTGACATACGTAAACAGTTTACGCATATGTGAATGTTCATCATCACTGTGCACTTCGAGGAACCGCGCCGATCCGCTCAGTTTCTGGTGTCCGCACCATGAGCTCATTGCCAGATATAAATTGGCTGAATAGTCTTCCAAAGCGATCTGTTCGTTGAGCAGTTTTAGTATAGTGGGTTTTAGCATTCTATGCTCCTAATGATCAATTTGCTGGCTAATGGCACGTATGCGTTGGCTCGCGAAAACAGACGTTTATTTGCATCCGCCTGAACAAGAGGGACTCATACACTTATTCTGCCGGATCCCTTCTATCATTTGGGTGATTTGACACTCGCTGCACCCGCTCATCCCCTTGACACAGATAAAAGGGATATCGCATTTTTTTGCTTGTCGTTTGAAACGATCCATCGAATTGTGTTTCAAAAAATCGGTCAACATAATAATCATGTCGGTATTTTGAGGAAGCTGCTTATGGGATGTCGAATTTCGTCGGCTGTCCCAATGGTGGGTTTTAGTAGCACCCAATGTTTCCAACAGCGATTGAAGCCGTGTGATTTTATCTCCGCCGATAACCAGTACAGACATTGGAAAATCCTTTTTGATAATTTATATCAAATTCTATCCGTCCCATCCTTAAAGTTTTATAATATTGATAATAGATATCAAATAAAAACTCTCAATTTCTACTATTTCTGCTACTATATACAAAATACAGCGAAGAAGAAGGGGGATTTATGCGTCAATATGAAACTTATCATTGCAATACCTGCGGCAATGAAGTGGAAGTCCAAAATGTCGGAGGCGGAACACTGGTGTGCTGCGGCAAAGAGATGGAGATGATCACGAAAAGTCTCACCGCGGTGAATCTGATGAAAGCGTTCGGCGGCGAGAGCATGGCGAGAAATAAATACGAACTGTTTGCCGATATCGCCCGAGATGAGGGGTGGCATGCGATAGAACGCCATTTTCGCGAAGCGGCTGCAAACGAAATGTACCATGCCCGCGCCCAGTACAAAGCGTACCACAAACTAATCCACGGCTGTGACGTCGATGCAACCGCCGCTAACCTCGATACGGCAATGGGCGGGGAAAACTATGAGCACACCGTCATGTATCCCGGATTCAGCGAAATTGCCAAAGCCGAAGGACACAACGACCTAGCCCGTCTTTTTACCGCTATCGGTAAAGTCGAAGTGGAACATGAGCGGGAATACGCCGCGCTCAAAGAGGCGCTCATCGCCGACGGTTTCTTTGCCAGCGAGGAAGAGGAGATATGGGTGTGCGAAGTGTGCGGACATATCCATCGGGGGAAAAAACCGCCGGTAGCGTGTCCATTGTGCAAAGTGGGACGTGAATATTTCAAACGGGAGTGTTTGAAGTAATTCCGTTCACCCTGAGCCCGTCGAAGGGTCTTCATGGTTCGACGGGCTCACCACGAACGAGTAGGAGCTTATGATGAAAACATTATGCAAACTCAAAAAAGATGAACTGACTGATAACTTCAAACAAATAGTCAAAATCGTCATAAAACCGAAGTTTATCTGTGAGAAATGCGCGCGGGTCGCTCAAGAGAAAAAGTATCTCTGTAGCCCTCTTGCTCTCAAAAAATAAACTTATTTTTTAAACATCTCATAGCGGTATTGGCTCATCGGGGTATCTTCGCGGTTACCCCACTCTTTCATCGACGCATCGTACAGACGGACATTTTTATATCCGAGAACACCGCTGAGGACGAAATAGTTAAACGACGTCTCCAACCCCCCCGTACAATAGACGAGAACCTCTTTGTTTTTATCGAGGTTATACCCCTCTTTAAACACACTCTCCAGCATCGCTTTGGGTTTGAGGTTGTACTCTTTATCCACCGAATAGTTCCATGAGTAGCTCATTCCCCCTTTGATGTGACCGTTACGTTTGACCGTCGGAGTCGGCGTAACTCCCAGATACATATCGCTCGGACGGGCATCGATCATCGGGAGTTTTCCGAGGTGGTTTTTCACGTAGGTAATATCGGCGATTTTAGCTATATCGATTTTAGGTTTAAAGGCGGTCGGTTTAATGGTCGGTTCGGCTTGAGTTAGTTCTAATTTAGCGTTTTTCCACCCTTTGAGTCCACCGTCCAAAAGGGCAACATTTTTAATCCCGTGATAGTTCAACGCCCAATAGATATAGGATGTTTTCAATACATCTTTTGCCTCATTGATCGGTGCATAGAGAACCACATCACTTTTTTCATCGATTCCCAACCGTGAAATTTCCGCTTCGATTTCGGCTACCGGACGGATAGAGAGAAATGTGCCGTTATCAAAACGCCATTTGCCGATTGCGGTATGCGCTGCATTAGGGATATGCTCCAATCCGTACAAATCACCCTCGGATACTTCGACGATACGGAGGTTGACATCCTTTTTATGTTCGTTCAGCCATTGAGCGGTAACGATGGGTTCAATCGCCATCAGCGATACGGCTGCACTGATAAGGGCAACAAAAATTTTCATAATTTTCCTTCGGCAACAATTTTGACAATCATAGATAGTTTTCACTTAAAGGATAATTTTTTTCCTTTATTAGATTACTTATACAAATAACATTAATATTCAATTCACATTTTTTACTTTTTTGTTACCGAAAAAGGAATACTATGATGATATGAAAAAAAGATATTTAGCGACACTCCCTTTACTTCTCATGACTAACCTCTGCGGCGGTGATGATGCACTTCTCTCGGCGGAAAAACAAGAGATATTACGCCAACAACACGATATGTATGAGTTCGAGCATGAAAAGCTCCGCACGAACTGGATAGCACCTCTGAATCTAAATGCGTCATACAGCTATGACAAAAGTGCTACGGGTGATTATCACAGCGATACCGAAAATCTCTCCGCGTCTATCTCCCAAGACATTTTTCGCTCCGGCGGTATCCTGTATCAAATCGCCTACGCCGATGCCAAAAAACAAAGTGAGACCATAGCCTACCGACAACAAATAGGGGCGTTGAATCAACAGCTATTTACGGCACTCCTTACCTACCAAAAAAACAGTGCATTACTGGAACAAAGTCAAAAACGTCTCGATAACAAAGAGATCGAAATTTTCATCAAACGTCAACTCTACGATGCCGGAAAAACCGATATTACGGAATTGAACAATGCGTTTATGGAAAAAAGCAGTGAGCTTAAAACCCTTATTTCCCTCAAATATGCTCTCAGCGAACAGCGTTTGGAGATCGCAAAAATCAGCGATATCACCCCGGATACGTTTGCTATCCCCCGATTTGAGATGATCGCTAAGGAGCAGTACCTCTCACGTCAGTTTGATTTGCAATACGCACAAGCACAAAGCGATACCCTCAAAAACCTCACCGAGGTAACGGCTACCAATTATCTCCCCTCTATCGCACTTAACGCTGATGTCGGATATCGCAACTATGATCCAAAAGAACTCAGCGGAGCCTACAGAGGCGATTATTACAGTGCAGGAGTTCAGCTCACGATGCCGCTGGTTTATAACGCCTCTGCGACGGTCCAAGAAGCACAAGCAACCTATCTCAAAGAAGCGGCTAAAACTGCCGATAAAAAAAGAGAGTTAAATGCTGAGTACGCTCAAGTGTTTGAGAAAATTCAAAGCTATCGAGAAACCATCGCTATCACCTCTAAAAACCTCATCCTCTACGATGAACTGATCGGTATCCTCCAAGCCGGAGTCAATGCCGGAACCAAAACGGGATACGATTTACAAACCCTTAAAAACACGAAAGCGATCGAAGAACTAGAGATCAAAATTAACGAGATCAACATCCAAATCGAGTTCGCTAAACTCCACTTTGCACTTCATTCTTCCAAGGAAAATTTATGAGCGTATCTACCGAATCGATCGAACAAACCCTCGGACTCAATGCCCCGAAACAATCACCTCTGAAAAAATATCTCCTGATCGGGGGGATCGCTCTGCTCTTAATTGGAGGAGGATGGTTTGAAGTAAAAAGCTCTGCATCGGCTAAAACCGAATATCTCACGGCACCCGCCGAGATAAAAGAGCTCACTACTACCGTATCAGCGACGGGGAATTTAGAACCGACAAATACCATCGATGTGGGGATTGAAGTTTCCGGAACCATTACCGACGTACTGGTCGATTATAACGATCATGTCAAAGCGGGTCAACTATTAGCACGGTTGGATACGACTAAACTGATGTCCCAAGTAACCAGTTCAAAAGCCTCGCTTTTACGATACCAAGCCAATATTTCTGCCGCGAAGGCAACACTTTCCAATGCCAAAAATGAGTACGAGCGGATCCATAAAATGTACAAAGAGACCGGAGGTAATTACCCCTCTAAAAAAGAGGTGGATGAGACCGATAACGCCCTCCTCTCCGCCAAAGCAGGTTTAGAGGCGGCAATCGCCCAATCCGCACAAGCCAGCGCAGAACTCGAAGCCCATGAGGATAACCTTCGCAAAGCGATCGTCGTCTCACCGGTAGAAGGGATTATTTTGGAACGTAAAGTGGAACCGGGGCAAACCGTCGTTGCGTCGATGCAAACGCCCGTTCTCTTTACGATGGCAAAAAGTCTCGATACGATGAAAGTTCTTGTCAGTGTAGATGAAGCCGATGTCGGTGAAGTCAAAGAGAATCAAAAGGTAACTTTCAGCGTCGATGCCTACCCAAACCACCAGTTTAAAGGGATCATCACGCAACTACGACTGAACTCTCAAATGGTCAATGGGGTAGTAACCTACGATGCCGTCGTCGAAGTCCCCAATAGTGATTTGAAACTCCGTCCGGGGATGACGGCAACGGCGCAGATCATCACCGGTGTTTTACCAAATACTCTCATTGTCCCGAATGCAGCGCTCCGTTTCACCCCACCAAAATCAAAAGATGAGAAAATAGATTCTGTTCAAGAAACGAGCAAAACAAATGAAAAATCGGTGTGGATTCTCAAAGAGAAAAAACCCTCCCCGATCAATGTCAAAGTGGGCAAAAGCGACGGTATTTCAACCGCCGTTACCTCACCGAACCTCAAAGCGGGTGACAAGGTTATCATCGGTGTCAAAGAGAACGGCGAATGAGTACACTCTCTCCTAGCGTCATCAGTTTTAGCGGTGTCACCAAATCGTATGGAGAGGGTGAAGCCACGGCATATGCGCTTCGTGGGATAGACTTAACTATCGAACGCGGAGAGTTTGTCGCCATTATGGGACCCAGCGGATCGGGGAAATCGACGGCGATGAACATCATAGGATGTCTCGATACCCCATCACAGGGGCAATACCTCTTTGAGGGAATCGATGTCGGGAGCCTCTCACGGGATCAACGAGCGCTCTTGCGTCGTAACTACATCGGATTTATCTTTCAGGGGTTCAATCTGCTGGGAAAAACCTCAGCGGTCGAGAATGTCGAACTTCCGCTGCTGTATCGGGGGATAGATTCCCAAACTCGCAGAGTCAAAGCTCTCGAAGCTCTCAAAAGCGTCGGATTGGAGCACGTCGCCCACCACACCCCCGGTGAGCTCTCAGGAGGACAGCAGCAGCGTGTCGCCATCGCCCGGGCCATCGTCACCGATCCCGTGATACTTCTGGCGGATGAGCCGACCGGAAATCTCGACAGCGCAAAAAGCGTCGAAGTGATGGAGCTGTTACAGTCTTTTAATCGGGACAAAGGGATCACCATCATCATGGTCACCCATGAGGATGATATGGCCGCGTATTCAGAGCGGACCATCCGTTTTCGTGACGGACTCATCGACAAGGCACACGCATGATTTGGAATGCTTTTCTCCTCGCTCTACGTGAAATCCGCCGCAGTGCGATGCGCTCCATCCTAACGACACTGGGGATTGTGATCGGGGTTGCTTCGGTTATCGCGATGGTGATGCTCGGCGATGCCACCACCGCCTATGTCTCGAACAGTATCTCCAAACTCGGCACCAACATGCTCATCCTCCGCCCGGGTCAAGATCGCAAAGGACCGCGAAGTGAAGATAGCACCGCTAAACGGTTCAGCCACAATGATCTCCAAGCCATTCACCGTGAAATCACCGATATACGGGGCGCTGCACCCATAGGCTCCAAAGGGGTTCAAGCGGTCTATGGAAACCAAAACTACTCCACGACGATCGATGGGAGTGATAACGACTATTTCGCCGTCAAAGATTGGGTATTTGAATCAGGACGGATGTTCGCCCCCGCTGAACTCCAAGCAGGCAAATCGGTCTGTGTCATCGGGGAAACGGTACGGAGCGAACTCTTCGGCGATCAAGACCCTCTCGGGGCTTCTATACGTTTAGGAACCTTTTCCTGTCAAGTGATCGGATTACTAAAACCCAAAGGTGCTTCGATGTTCGGGATGGATCAGGATGATATTATCGTCGTCCCCATCCGTCTCTTACAGCGACGTGTCAGCGGGAATCAAGAGATTTCTATGATTCTGGTCTCCGCCTCCTCACCTGCTGTGATCGAAAACGTCAAATCTTCCCTCACTGCCCTCTTTCAAGAACGCCGCCGAATTAAGATGGGAGAAGAGGATGATTTCAGTGTCCGTGATATGAGAGAGATGGTTCAAACACTTACCTCCACCACCAAAATGCTCACCCTCCTCCTCGGTGCCGTCGCGACTATCAGTCTCCTAGTCGGCGGTATCGGCATCATGAATATTATGCTCGTCTCCGTCACCGAACGGACTCGTGAAATCGGAATTCGTCTCGCTATCGGAGCACTGGAGAGGGAAGTATTATTGCAGTTTTTAGTCGAGGCGATCGTCCTATCCTCTTTGGGAGGGGTAATAGGAGTGATATTAGGGTTAGGTTTCGGAGTCGGGATCAGCTTTTTCTTTGATCTGCCGCTGGTGTTTAACACCTCGATAGTTATTATCGCTTTTTTATTTTCTACCCTGGTCGGGATTGTATTCGGATACTTTCCCGCACGAAAAGCTGCCCGTCTCAATCCCATAGATGCTTTACGATATGAATAATCGGCCGATATTATAGTAACCATCCAAAAGGAGTTATGATGCAAATCGGAAGCGGAATATCACTCAACCCTTACACACAAAACGCTCTGTCGCTAAACGAAAAAGAGAGCGAAGAGTTTAAAAATAAAATCAAAAGCGGCGAGATTTCCGGTAAAACTCTTTCCCAAGCGTATCTCGTCGAATACAGCCTTCAGGTCGAGAGTTATTCATCCAATAATCTCCAAGCACAAAGCGCTACGTTTGATATAGCCAAAGTCAAAGATATACTCAACAGCATCGATTTTCAATCGATAGGCTATACCGGCAAACCGATCGCCGATATGACCCCGGACGAGGCCAAAGCTCTGGTGAGCGAGGATGGCTATTTCGGTGTCTCTCAAACCTCAACACGATTATCGGATTTTGTATTGAGCGGAGGAGGAGATGATATCGAAAAACTCAAAGCGGGCCGCGAAGGGATCATTCAGGGATTTAATGAAGCAGAGAAACTATGGGGAGGGAAACTACCCGATATATCCTATGAAACACTGGATAAAGCATTAGCGACCATCGATGAAAAAATCACCTCCTTAGGAGGAAAAGTGCTTGATACTACAGCGTAAACATTAATCACCTTCCGGTGAGGGAAAGTCTGCTCACTGAGCCGTACGGCAATGTGGACAGATTTTTGCCGCCTGCGGGATATCCATCGCACATTCAGGACACACTTTTTGCGTTGAAGGGGGAAGCACCGATGCTGATTCTTCAACTTTTAGTTTATTGTAAATTTTTACCATCATAAACATCACAAACCCTAAAATCGTGAAAGATATCACATCGTTAAAAAATACCCCGAGTTTGATCGCCGGCGCACCTGCCGCATCCAGTGCGGCCAAAGAGAGGTATTCTTTACCATCCAATGCGATAAATAATGATGAAAAATCAACTCCTCCCATCAGTAATCCGATAGGCGGCATGATAATGTTGGATACCAATGATTTTACAACGGTAGCGAATGCGGCTCCAAAAATGAATCCGACCGCCATGTCCACCACATTACCGGTAATGAGAAATTTTTTGAATTCCGCAAACATATAAATACCCCCCCTTTTCACATATTCAAATGATTGTATCATAAAACTAGTTTTATACTTAAATCCATGCAGATAGGTTTTACGGTAACGATGCTATACTCTCTGCAGTATTGTCTTGTTTATAAACCTTAGAAAAATAACCGAAAAATGACGTAACGGAGTTATTATTCGATTTTTATACCATATCTATGATCGAAAAAGTACACGAATAGGTTTCTAATGGCTTCATTATTTTCATCTGCCTTTCTATCCAATATCTATCGTACGAAAGAGTTAGCAGCGGGTATATTTGTTTTTCTCATTACTTTCGCCGTATCGGCCGGTGTAGTTTGGCATTTCGATTCGATGCATGTCAAAGAGATGAAACATGAAATCAACGATATTGCAAAAGATAATGTTTTCCGTTTACATAAAAATATCCATCAAATCATGGCACTCAGTTATCCGCTCTCTTCGGTCGTGCATGAAAGCGGAGCAATAAGTAATTTTAACTTTATTGCCGAAAAACTAATAATCTTTTACCCCCTTATTTCGGAGATTGCTCTTGCACCGGATGGGGTCATCACCCATGTTATCCCTTATAAAGGAAATGAAAAGGCGGTAGGCTTTAACCTATTGTCCGATCCGCATCAACAGACTGAAGCGATCCTCGCACGTGAAAGCGGAAAACTGACTCTGGCAGGTCCCCTGCATCTGGTACAGGGAGGAGATGGGCTTGTAAGCCGTTTTCCCGTATTTATCGGAAAGGAAAAAAAGTTCTGGGGATTTATCCTCATTGTTATCCGTTTTCCTGAAATTCTTCATGCCAGTGCACTGGAAAATCTAACCGAAAACGGGTATGAATATACTCTTACCCGAATCCATCCCAAAACAAAACAGGTGCAGATTATAGCCGCATCAGGCACCAATGCGCTGGATCATCCCCTCAGAACGATTATTAAACTTCCCAACGTACAATGGACGCTAAATATCGCTCCCGCCAATGGATGGCATACCTCCTGGCTATTCTTGGCACTGCAGGGGACACTCGGTTTTTTTATCAGCTTTCTGATGGGATACATTGCCAAACAACATTTCGAACTTCGAAACCACCGCCGTATCCTCGAAAAGCGGGTTCAAGAGCGTACTTTAGAAATTTTAAAAACCAAAAATCAACTCCATACGCTGCTCGATACCATTCCCGATCTCATATGGCTTAAAGACAGTAACGGCATATACCTCCTGTGCAACCCGATGTTCGAACGTTTTTTCGGTGCGAAAGAGGACGAAATCGTCGGAAAAAGCGATTACGATTTTGTCGACAAAGAACTAGCCGATTTTTTCCGCCAAAAAGACCGTACCGTCATGCAGAGCAATATGCCCAGCATCAATGAAGAGTGGGTTACGTTCAGGGATGATGGACGCCGCGCCCTTCTTGAGACCGTTAAAACCTCCATGCTGGATGAAAAAGGGAATCTTCTGGGCGTTTTGGGAATTGCACGTGATATTACGGAACGTCACAATCATGAAGTACGTATCGAGCAGCTTTCCCTTCTCTATGCAGCTCTCAGCCACTGTAATAAAGCGATTGTCCGTTCATCCACCCCTGAAGAGCTTTTTCAAGAAATCTGCAAAGGGATTGTTTCTGAACATAGCATTGCCATGGCATGGATCGGGCTGATTGACCCGATAACCAAACGTGTCAAACCGGTCGCTTCGTACGGAGACACACATCATTATCTCGACGGAATAGAGATTTCCACCCAGCCGGATACGGTAACCGGCAGAGGACCGACAGGAACAGCTATACGGGAAAATCGCCCCTATTGGTGCCAGGATTTTTTAAATGACGATTCCACCGCCCCGTGGCATGAACGGGCCATGACGGCAGGATGGAAAGCTTCCGCGGCATTACCGTTTCATTTATACGGTGAAGTCGTAGGGGCATTTACCGTCTACTCGTATAAACGCAACGCGTTTGACCCTTCAAGTCAAGAATTGCTCAAAGAGATGACCATGGATATCAGCTTTGCAATGGAAAATTTTGATCATGAAACAAATCGGGCATTATCAGAAGCGCGGCTCCATCAAACCGAACAGCTTCTTGAAGAGATGAGCGCCATTGCCCATATCGGCGGATGGGAAATCAATCTGAAAACCAATGCCGTAACCTGGACGAAAGAAGCGGCACAGATTTTCGACATGGATCCGAATGATACCGTCACTCTAGAAGCCGGTCTAAGTGTCTTTCACGGAGAATGGCATGAAAAAATAAAAACGGCTTTGGATCAAGCGATTCATCAGGCGTCCCCTAGTGATCTTGAGCTGCATATCATGACATTCAAAGGGAAGGAAAAATGGATTCGTGTTATCAGCACCCCTCTCGTCCGAAACGGTGAAGTGGTTAACGTTCACGGTTCGGTTCAGGATATTACGGTCCAAAAAACAACCGAAGAGAAAGTCCATTGGCTTGCCCATTTTGATCCTCTTACAGGGCTTCCGAATCGCACGCTGCTCAATGATCGGGTCGATTACGCCATACATATTGCCGAGCATAATCAAAGTTCGCTCGCTTTGCTCTATGTTGATCTGGATCATTTCAAATACATCAATGATACCCTCGGGCACCATATCGGTGATGAGATGCTGGTTCACGTTGCTTCGCGTATCCAGACCGTACTCCTTGAAGCCGATACCCTCTCGCGTCAGGGGGGCGATGAGTTTATGATTCTCTTGCCGAGCGCAGATTTCGACAATGCGGCGCACATAGCCGAAAAGCTGGTAGAGTATGTTTCAAAGCCTTATCAACTTCAAAACCATGATCTCTCCGTCACCCTCTCTATCGGGATTGCCCTCTATCCGATCGACGGAACCAACCTTACCGAACTCTCCCAGGCAGCCGATGCGGCAATGTATCGGGCAAAACATGACGGACGAAACTGCTACCGTTTTTTTGCCCCGGAAATTCAGGAGCGCTCAGCTCGAAATCTTGAACTTGAAAATGCGCTTCGCTCTGCATTGACACGTAATCAACTGGAGCTTTATTATCAACCTCAGCTCAGTATAGAGACCCAGAAACTTGTCGGCGCCGAAGCACTCTTGCGATGGACTCATCCGACGCTCGGAGCCGTCTCTCCATCAGAATTTATTCCGATTGCCGAAGAGAGCGGCCAAATCATTGCTATCGGGGAATGGGTACTGCGCCAAGCGCTCGGGCAGCTCAAAATGTGGATTGATGAGGGGTTGGAACCTTTTATCATGGCCGTTAACCTCTCCGCCATCCAATTTCGGCACCCGAGTTTGGTTTCCCAAATATTAGGAATTCTTAATGAGCTTAAACTGCCTCCGCAATACCTCGAACTGGAGCTAACAGAACGGATCGCATCGGAAAACCCGCTTCAGGCTATCGATATTATGAATACACTCTATGACCACGGAATACGGATGTCGATCGATGATTTCGGTACCGGATATTCTTCGCTTAACTATCTCAAAAAATTTCGGGTCTATAAACTCAAAATAGATCAATCGTTCATCTGTGACATCGCCGATAATGCCGAAGACCAAACGATTGTCAATACAATTGTTAATATGGCACACAGCCTTAATATGATCACTATCGCCGAGGGGGTTGAAACGGCCGAACAGCTCGATCTGCTCCGACAAAACGGATGTAAAGAAATGCAGGGATATTATTTCAGCAAACCTATCCCCTCAGAGATGTTCAAAACATTTGTACAAAGTTTACCGAAAAATTAAACCCGTTTTATCCATTTTCTCCCCTCTTCGGCAACCGATATCGTTACACTAACGGTAATACAAACGTAGGTTGATCAGGATGATTTCCTGAAGCGAAGGAGCTTTTCGCATTTCATAAATACTTAATACTAATCCCTCTATAATAAATAAAATTTATGATCAAAAAGATTGATAGATGCTTAAAAACTTTCGAAAATCGGTACTTTCCAGAGACTTCCGATTTATCCTAAGCGGATTTATGGTTTTAGTCATGTCATCATTAATCTGGAATATCATTAATGTCAATCAGCAGGTTTTGCAGCTTGCCGAACTGGAAGCCCAAACCAATCTCAATAAAGATCGGGCATTCAGGCTTTGGGCTACACGACACGGCGGAGCCTATCTTATTATTAATAAGGATACCAAGCCTGTCGAGTTCCTAGCCGACATTAAAGAACGCGACATTACATCTCCCTCAGGTCAGACACTGACCCTTTACAATCCGGCCAGCATGTTACGCGAAATCATGAATGATTATTCCAATCTGTATGGAGTCAAAGCCCGAATTACCGGTAAAATGTACCTTAATCCGGAAAATGCACCCGATGCATGGGAAGCAAAAGCACTCGATGAATTAAGCCGCGGCAAAAAAGAGGTTAAAGAGCTGACGACAAGCGAGGGAAAAAGATATTTACGCGTCATGCAGCCGATGCATATGGAACAAGGGTGTATGAAATGTCACGCATGGACAGGACTCAAAGTCGGTGAACTCAGAGGCGGGACGGATGTCATGATCCCTCTTGCGCTATTTGATACCTTTAAAAACAACTCGATACAAAAACTGCTTTTGAGCCATTTACTCATCTGGATCGTCGGCTTCGGTCTCCTTTTCTTTTTGGGCCGTCGTCTGAGCCGAAGCGAACTCTCTACCCATATCCATGAGAAAAAGCTGGCTATTCTTTCCCACGCCCTGCAGCAAAGTGCAAACGGCATTATCATTACAAACTCATCCGGTGTTATCGAATACGTCAATCAGGCTTTTTTAACGATCAACGGTTTTTCAGAATCTGAACTCATCGGAACCACTCCGAAAAAAATGAAATCGGGGCTGAATCCTCCCGAACTGTATGAAGAGATGTGGGCAACGATCACACAAGGATATACTTGGAAAGGGGAATTTAAAAATCGTAAAAAGAACGGTGCGATTTACTGGTGTTTTGAAACGATCTCCCCTGTTTTCGACGATAATAATAATATTACCCACTACATAGGGATAATCGAAGATATTCAAGAGCGTAAAACGAGCGAAGAGCATATCCGCCATTTAGTGAAATTCGATCCGCTTACCAATCTTCCAAACCGAAATTTTTTCCGTGATGAACTCGAAAACAGAATGAGTCAAGCCAACAGCAACAGCCAAATTTTCGGACTTCTCTATATTGATCTTGACCGTTTTAAAATGGTTAATGATTCGCTAGGGCATACGGTCGGCGATAAACTTTTACAACAATTGGCGGAACGTTTTACCGCTATCAATATTCAAAATCATTTTATTGTCCGCCTGGGTGGAGATGAATTTGCCGTCATAACGACACTCACCGATTCCCAAAAAACAATCGAAATATTCGTCAAAAAAGTTCAAGATGCTATCAAAACGCCGTTTAATATCGAAAATAATGACATTTATATGACCGCCAGTATCGGCATAGCCCTCTATCCCGAAGACGGGGAGAACAGCGAATTGCTCGTCAAAGCGGCGGATATGGCTATGTACGGGGCGAAGATCAACGGGAAAAATACCTATCTGTTCTTCGAACCGGCGAAAGGGGATTTTGCCTCGGAAACACTCATCATTGAAAACGGTCTGCGAAAAGCCTTGAAAAACGATGAACTTTTGTTGGTCTATCAGCCGAAATGGGATACTCGGGAGAACCGCTTTATAGGATTAGAGGTATTGGTCCGATGGCAAAGTCCCGAACTGGGGTTCATGAATCCGGGACAATTTATCTCGATTGCCGAAGAGACCGATTTGATCATTATCTTGGGTGAATGGATTTTAAAAGAAGCGTTAAACACCATGATGGAGCTTTCAAAAACCATCGGATTTGTCCCTAATATATCGGTCAACCTTTCGCCGGTACAATTTCGAAACAATGAACTCAACACGACGATCAAAGAGATTTTGGAAGAGACCCGCTTTCCCCCGGAAAAACTTGAATTGGAAATCACCGAAGGGGCCCTTGTTGCCAATCCGAGAATGGCCATAGAGAAGATGAACGATCTCGTCAATCTGGGAATCACGTTTTCAATCGACGACTTCGGTACAGGCTATTCATCGATGTCCTATCTGAAAAAATTTCCGGTATCTACCCTTAAAATCGATAAATCTTTTGTAGACGATGTGGTCAGCGATCATCAAGACAGAGCTATTATTGAAGCTATCATCACGTTGGCAGCCTCTTTGGAGATGAAAACGATAGCCGAGGGGGCTGAAACGAAAGAGCAGGTTGATATTTTAAATTTTATCGGCTGCTATGCGATTCAGGGATATTGGCATAGCCGCCCGCTTGACTACACCGCGTTGATGGCTTATTTTCAAAAACAAAACGATTCCGTCAGTTACCGTCCGCTATAATTCGCGTATGAACAGCGAACGTCCTATTTTCAACATTGATCCCACTCCGACCCTCCCGACACGCCAATGCCGTCTTATGGCACGTGCCATAGGGTGGAGTCTGAGTTACGGAAACTATAGTATTGCATTGATCGTATGGTGGAAAAGCGACTGGTTTATCGCTATCGGAACGCTATTGCTGGGGTATATCGTTTTTGGAATCATCCGAAGCAAACTCCGCAACGAATCAATCCCTCCGGCACAACGTGAAACGCCCTATAATGATTACGCGATCGCGACTTGGTATTTGTCACGAATTACTTGTTTTACACTCCCTAAGGAATAAATAAATATGGCATTAGTCGATCTCCTCGGTGTCAGCAAACACTACGAAGCCCAAAAGATTTTAGAAAATATCAATTTCCACATCGATGAGGGGGAGCGGGTCGTTATCGTCGGGAAAAACGGCAGCGGCAAATCGACCCTGATGAAGATTGTCCACGGCTCACTTGATGCGGATGACGGCGAGCGGATCAACCGTCAGGGGATCGAGATCAAAATGCTCTCCCAAGTCCCTGCGTTCGATCCCGACCACAATGTCCGCGAAGCGATCGAAGCGGGTCTGGGGGAGCTTCGGACGGCAAAAATACGGTTTGATGAGATTTCAATTCTCCTCGCTGAGCAATTTGACAATGAAACTCTCTTGCAAGAGCAATCACGCCTCACCACCTTTCTCGATCATCACAATGCCTGGAATCTCGATGATAAAATCGAGCGGGTGATGCACCACTTTATGCTCAAAGAGTATGAGGTAAAAAAAGTTAATCTTCTCAGCGGAGGGGAACAGCGCCGCGTAGCGCTGGCCTCGTTGCTTCTGCTCAAACCTGACATTCTCCTCCTCGATGAGCCGACCAACCATCTCGATGTCTACATGGTCGAATTTCTCGAAGAGCTGATCCTCAAAGAGCGTTTTACCCTCCTCTTCATCTCCCATGACCGTTATTTCATCGATCAGGTCGCGACCAAGACCATCGAGGTCGAAGATTGCACCCTGCGGGAGTTCAACGGAGGCTATAGCAACTATCTGGAGCAAAAGCAGGAGTTGCTGCGCACGATGGCGCAGCAGCACGACAACCTCCTCAAACTCCTCAAAACGGAAAACGAATGGCTCCGCAGAGGGGTAAAAGCGCGTCTAAAGCGAAACGAAGGGCGAAAACAACGGGTATTACAGCTGCGCGAAGATGCCAAAAACAACCCGTCCAAAATCCGCAAAATGAAACTGGAGCTGGAGCGGGAAGCGAAACACTTTAACCGTTCAGAGGGAATCAACCGCCAAAAGATGCTGTTTGAGATCGAACACTTGGGGCTGAAACTCGGCGATAAAACGCTGATCCGTGATTTCTCAACGCGGATTTTGCAAAAAGACGTTATCGCCGTCGTCGGTCCCAACGGAAGCGGAAAATCAACCCTCCTTAAAGCGCTGTTGGGACGTCTCAAACCGACCGACGGGATCATCAAAACGGGAGAACTCACCATCGGCTATTTCGACCAGCACCGCGAGATGCTGGACGATAATCTCAACCTCATCGAAACGTTCTGTCCCCACGGCGGAGACCGCGTCGACGTGATGGGGCAGGATTACCATGTCTACGGTTATCTGAAAAACTTCCTCTTCCCGCGTGAATTCCTCGATAAAAAAGTGGGCGTTCTCAGCGGCGGAGAGAAAAACCGTGTCGCCCTGGCCCTGCTTTTTACCAAAAAAGTGGACTGTCTGATCCTCGATGAACCGACCAACGATCTCGATATCCCGACCATCAATATCCTCGAAGAGAAACTCCAAAGCTTTCCGGGTGCGGTCATTCTGGTCAGCCATGACAGATACTTCGTCGATAAGATCGCCAAAAAACTCTTTATCTTCAAAGGGGACGGTACGATCGAAGAGAGCTACAAACCCTACAGCGAATATCTCGAAGATGAAAAAGAGTTTATGGAAATGGAGGCGATGGAGGCCGAATTTTCCAAATCATCATCTGCCGCAGTAACGGTACAAGCTGAAAAGCCGAAAGTTCTCAAACTGACGTTTAACGAACAAAAAGCGCTGGAAAAGCTCCCCGTCGAAATCGAGGCTCTTGAGGCCAAAATCGATGAGTTGAACGCCTCTCTCGCCGATCCTAAAAAATACGAAAAAATCGGAATCACCGTTTTAGCCGAAGAGCTGGAAAAAACCAAAGCCCTCTATGAAGAAAAAGTGGATGAGTTACTCACCATCGAAGAGAAAGCCGAAGAGATCACATTAGTTTTGAATGCCAAAGGAATAAAATCCCTTTGACTACGCTTGCCGCTATGGCACTAAAGCTTGCCTCATTCGAGGCAGAATTTTGCTAAGGATAATTGTATGGATATCGAAGAACTTAATTCTCTCTATTCGCATGCAGGGTACGTTACGTTCAAAGAGGGGCCTAGCGGTTTTCCTATCGCCCTTATCACTACACCTCACGCTACCGCCGCCATCACTCCCTACGGCGCCCAGCTCCTCTCCTATACCTTTGCTTCCGACACTAACGACCTGCTGTTTCTCAGCGAAAAGGCGATTTTTAGAGAAGGGACTCCCATCCGAGGGGGTGTCCCTATCTGCTGGCCGTGGTTCGGTCCCGATCCGCAAGGTTTGGGGCGAAGCGATCACGGACTGGCACGCACCCGTATGTGGAGTGTCGTCTCTTCCGATCTTCTGAGTGATCAGGAGTGCTCTGTCACCTTTGAGCTTACCGACACCTCCGAGACCTATGCGCTGTGGGCTTACCGTTTCCGCCTCACTTTGACCCTCACCGTAGGCAAAGCGCTGAGAATGGAGCTCACGACCCATAACCTCGGCGATACCGTTATGGAGCTCACACAGGCACTCCACACCTATTTTGCGGTAGGTGACATTACCCATACGAGCATTACGGGACTGGAAGGGTTCACCTACAGCGATAAAACCGACGGGGGAGCCGAAAAAAAAGAAGAAAACGCCATCCGTATCGATGCCGAAACCGACCGTATTTATCCCACGGACGGCGGTGATATTATTATAAAAGATGAGTCGTTCAATCGAAACATCCGTATTGCGTGCGAAGGGAGCAAAACAGCGGTGGTGTGGAATCCGTGGAACCGGGTCTGCGAGCAGAAAGCCGATCTCTCACGCGAGGATTATAAAAAAACGGTTTGCATCGAAACCGCCAATACGGGAAATGAGATCATTAACGTACAGCCCCAAGAGAGCCATACGATTAAAGCGGTCTATTCACTCGAATGTGACGATTAGCGTCCCCCTTTGCCTCCGCCCATACCTGAGCCTGTACCGCCCATTTTAGAGCCCATACCGTTCCCTTGCATCATCCCCTGTCCGGAACTTTGGTTTTTCATTTTCGGTGTACGGTTTTCGGGTTTATTCATAAACTTTTCATGCTGCTCTTTTGTCATCGTTTGCTGACGGCTCATGAGCTCATTATGAAGAGCTTCACGCTCTTGTTGCGTCGTCATAGTTCCCCGTTTCTCAAGCAGCTCATCCGTTTTCATCTCTTTAAAACGGTTTTGAATTTCATGCTGAGCCGCTACTTTCTCTTGGGTCATTGCCGGCATTTGGGCAAATGCGATTGTAGATAGGACTACCGATGCCGATACGATCGTAAGCAATGCTTTCATTGTAAACTCCTCTGACTAATTTTGTCTATTGTAATCCTAAAATGTTAAAAAAATGTTAATTCATTAACCTTAATCGCTGTTGACCTCTAATTTAAACTTATCATCCATATATTTTTGCGCTTCCTCATCGCTCATAGCGGAAGACTTCTGCAATTCATTTTGGAGTTGAATCATTGTCAGCTTTTTTTGGTTTTTCCCTTCCAAAGTGATCTCATTGGTCTCCCCTTTGAGCATTTGAATCATTGCATTGATCAAATCTTTTTCAACCATACCGGACGTATTGGGCAAGTCGGTTTCGAAATGTTTAGCAATCGCGATATTGATCAAATGGGATGCTTTCGGTCTGTTACTCATCTGAGGGAACGTCAAATTAAACTCTTTGAGAAAAGCCTCTTTGTCATTATCCGCAAGAGAATCGGCAAAACTTTTAACCGATTCATACGTCACATCCGAAATTGCACGGTCTTCCATCGTCAGGATAAAATGATCCAGAATCATCGTATCGGGCGAACTGTTGGAGAGTTCACGTGCACTCATCGAAAACTCCAGCGGCATAATGGCGTTGTCAATACGCAATTGATCGATATTCAGATATTTTATGTTTTTTGAACTTCCTTCAATATCGCCTCTAAGAGCAAAATTGAGTGTACTGAGCTTGTTAAGCGTATTTTGCTGAAATGCGTTACTGACATTTTGAGAAATTATCTGTTCCAGTAGCGGTTTAGGCAAAGTAACGTCATCGGCTTCGATATCGATAGAAGCATCAATATTCTGTCCGCTTGCAAACGCTTTCAGCTCCGAAAGCTCTTCCACATTCCCTAATCGAAGAGACCCTATACTGAGCTGTTCTTGCCCCATGATTGACAGTTTTATGGCTTTGATTTCGCAATCGGTTGAAATAATGCCGCCGCACTCTGCACTACCGTACTTCATCTCGCCGCCGCTGAGCAGTAATTCTTCCCGGTAATGATTCATCGCACCGATCAACTCTTCTTTGACTTTAGCGTTTTTATAATGGGCCAGCGCACTGATCCCTACCGCTGCGATTGCCGCTGCAATTGAGAGGTGAATTTTATATTTTTTATAAAACGGTTCATACGCCGTATTTTCTGCGATTGGTGTTTCGTCCACAAATTACCTTATTGTATGTAGTCAACGACTTTGGAAAGGGTCGTAACCTCTTTAATCACACTCACGACTTCCAAATGTGCCGGATGGATCGCATAGACATCCAATGCGGCCTGTTCTTCAAACATGGAAAGCAATACCATGTCATATGAGCGTTCGCTTCGGCTGATATCAATCCCCACTTCCATCGAATGGAGCGTATTAATTTTAGAAGGCAACGCTTCAAGCATCTCTTTGACGCGCGCCATATTGGCCTCTTTATTCTCATCTTTAAACTGAAACATTACAATGTGTACTAACATTTGTATTACCTTTCTATCAAATCTTTTAAACTTTGTCGGGGAGATTTCCCCTCCAAAATCGCATATACTTCTGAGGCGATAGGAAGATAGATACCTCGCTCCTGTGCTATCTCATGCAATGCATAGGCCGTCCCGATCCCCTCACTCACTTCACCGATTTCAATGCATATTGTATCTTTATCTTTGCCTTGTGCCAACCCGAGTCCGACACGATAGTTGCGTGACATTGACGAACTCGCCGTCAAAAACAGATCTCCCGCTCCGCTAAGCCCTAAAAAGCTCTCCTGCGTCGCTCCGTAAGCACGACCGAAACGCTCCATCTCTACTAACCCTCGCGCAATCAAACTCGCTGCTGCATTATGCCCTAGAGAGAGTCCCTCGCAAATCCCCGCAGCGATAGCGATAACGTTTTTATACGCTCCGGCAATCTCGGCTCCTATAACGTCTTCACTCGTATAAGTACGGATAAACGACGGGAAAAAAGCGGCAAATTCTCTAGATGTGTCCTTTGAGAGGGAATTGATCACCAAAGCGGTAGGGAGTTTCTTCATCACTTCCACGGCAAATGACGGACCCGACAAAAAAGCGAGATTCTCTTCGGGAACGTATTCTTTGTAAATATCATTTAAAAACCGCCCGCTGGAAGCTTCGATCCCTTTGGCCGCAACAAGAATCTTTTGTCCCGAAAAAACAAAGTACTCCTTCAGCCATTGTGCTATCTGTTGAGCCGGAATCGCAATAACAAGATACTCACATCCAAGCACTTCATCCAAAGCTCTAAAGTTCGGCCACGGGCGGGAGGTTCGGGAGGTAATAATGACCTCGTTTTTTTCGCTCAGAGCATAGGAGAGCGCTTCTCCCCATTTACCTGCACCGATGACCCCTATTTTGCCCATTTTACTACTCCCATCGCTTCAGATAATGCCGATATACTGTCTTCGTACCCGACGACAACCAAAATATCGTCAGGATCGATATGGTGATGATGCCCTTTTGAGGTAAAACTGAACGTCGCCGAGAGCTGATGATCAACGATGGCGAGAACGAGGACATCAAACTCCTCTCCCCAATCAATATCGTGCAAATGTTTTCCAACCAAAAAAGAGTTTTCGGGGACAGTGATCTGTGCTATTTTCAAAAATGACTCTTCATACAAAATATCGTGCAGGACTTCGGTAACCGTCGGTTTTTCAAGCATTTCGGTAATGATGTTGGCGGTAATCTGCTGTGTCGCCATCACTTTGTTCGCACCCGCGCTTTTCATCTTCGCGGCACTCTCATGATCGCCCGCCAGAGCAATGATCGGAAGCTCTTCAAAAATAGAGCGCAGTGAAATGGTTAAAAAAACGTTTTCGGCATCTTTATCCAATGCGCAAAACACGATCAGACTAGAGGAATCAAACTGCTCTTCGATCAGTTTCCAGTCTTCGCCCAAATCAAAAAGTGCGACTTCAAAACCTGCCGCTTTTGCGGCAAGACGCTCCGATTCGGTCATAACAAAAATGGCAAAAGAGAGATATTCGGGAGCAATCTGCATCGCTATTTGTTTTGCATACTCGTTAAATCCGAATACGATCGCACTTTGATAATTCATAATCTCTTCTTCCTTCTCAGCAATGCTTTGAATTCATCGATCAATGTCCGGGTACCGACAACGATAGCGACATCCCCCGCTTCAATAACGAGGGTATTGGACGGATTAAAGAAAAAAGACTGGCTCGATTGTTTGTAAATACCCAACATAATGAGCCGTTTATGAAACATCGAAAGTTTAGTGGTCTCGAAAAAGTGCTGTGCCATAAACGTGTCTAACACCATCTCTTCGATAAATACACCGCTATTTTCCGAGCGCAAAGCATGAATAACTTCAAAGGCTACCGGTCTACCGCTCACCTCTTTAGACATCAGTCCGATCAACTCCTGCGTATAAACGATCTCATTGATTCCCGCCAAGGAGAGCTTTCGGCGATTTTCCTGATGCAGCAAAATAGAGAGCATCTGAACGCTTTTGGAGAGTTCGCGGATGGTCAATGCCGTATAGACATTTAAAACATCGCTCTCTTCGAGTAAGATAGCGGCAATAACCTGTGTCTCAAAATCGATTCTGAGGGCATGGTAGGAGTGGAGCGACGCCGGGTTAAACATAAGGGCTAAAAACCCTTCTTTTTGGGCTTCCGCTACTTTTTTATGGTTGTTCTCCAAAATTACAACCTGCTTACCGTCTTTTATAAATCGGTGTGCGACTTGAGCCGTTAGATGACCGTATCCGCAAATCAGGTAAAATTGATCCAGCTTGGAGACGTCGTCGACTAGCTTATCCTCTTTAATCTCATCAAGTTTTTCGGTAAACGCCGATACGGCAATCGACGTCGCGAATGAGATCACGGCGATCCCCGCTACGATGATCACCATTGCCACCGTTCGCCCCTCACTGGTTACAGGGACAAAATCACCGTATCCGACGGTAAAAATCGTCACAACCGACCAATAAACCGCCTCAAAGAGAGTATTAATCGGGGAATCGGGGTTGTTGGCCTCCATAACGTAGATAAGAACCGATGAAACAGTGATAATAACACCGGCAAATACACCGAGGGTGAGAAATTCAAATTTTTTAGACGATAAAATAGAGACAAACTGCTGCAAACTTTTTGCGTACCGGAAAAGCTTGAAGACTCGAAAAAGGATAAAAACCCGTAGTAACCGCATTTCATGGAAAAACGGCATAATCGCAAGAAGATCGATAATCGCCGCCGGAGAAAAAACAAAACCCGACTTGGTCACAATAATACGGTGCAACACACTCCATATTCTAAACGGGCGCTGTAAAAAGAGGTCGTGTTCGTACTGTTCGATGATCGCTTTGGAATTGTCGCTGTAAACCCATAGCCGAAGTAGGTATTCGATCAAAAAGATAACAGAAATAACGTAATTGTTAAAAAAAAGCCAATCGGGTTTTACTTCGTATTTAACATGATGGACAAGGATATAGACGCTAATGGCGATCAGCACCATCATCGTATAATCGAAAATTTTTTTATACGGATAATTGGGATTTTCGAGGAGATTATAGAAAAATTTTTTAATGTGACGATAGCGCGGAGATGCGTGGAGGAAGAATGCGGTTCCTACGATCCATCGGCTGATCATCCCCACCCTTATTGCGCTAATTTGGCTTGAAGAATTTCGTTCAGTGTATTCGGATTTGCCGACCCTTTGGAGGCTTTCATCGCCTGACCGACGAAGAAACCGAAGAGTTTATCTTTGCCCGATTTATATTCGGCCACTTTATCGGTATTGGCAGCTAAAATCTCGTCGATCAACGCTTCGAGCGCACCGCTGTCGCTCACTTGTTTGAGCCCGAGTTTTTCGATCACGTCATCGATATCGCCGCCGTTTTCGAGGAGGTAATCCAAAACCTCTTTTGCCGCTTTACCGCTGATGACGCTCTCTTCGATCCGCTTGACAAGGGTTCCGAGCGTCACCGCACTGATCGGTGAGGTTGAGGGTGTAACACCGCCGCTTAAACGCCCTTGAAGCTCGACAGTGAGCCATGTGACGCCGTTTTTAGCCGTAATCCCCTGAGAGAGCATCTCTTCGAAATAGTGCGCCGTCTCAAGATCGGACGTAATCACCGCCGCATCGTATTCGCGTAGACCGAATGCAGAGACGAAACGCTCTTTTTTCGCATCCGGGAGTTCCGGGATAGTGCAGACGTCGGCATACATCGCATCGTCCACAACCACTTTGAGCAAATCGGGTTCCGGGAAATAGCGATAATCGGCCGCTTCCTCTTTGCCGCGCATTGAACGGGTCTCTTGTTTCACTTGGTCGAACAATCGGGTCTCTTGAACGATCTCGCTCTCATAGACACCGTCTTCCCACGCCTCTTTCTGACGGGCTACTTCGAGCTCAATCGCCCGTTGGATAAATCGGAAACTGTTAATGTTCTTGATCTCGACACGGGTGTAGAGCTTCTCGTCACCACGAGGGCGGATCGAGACGTTAACGTCGACACGAAACGACCCCTCTTGCATATTCGCATCACTGATATCGATGTAGCGGACAATCGAGTGGAGCTTTTTTAGATACGAAATAGCCTCTTCGGCAGAGCGCATATCGGGTTCGGAGACGATCTCCAACAATGGAGTCCCCGCACGGTTCAAGTCGACTTTAGAGATAGAACCCTCGTGGATATTTTTCCCCGCATCCGCTTCGATGTGGGCGCGATTGATACGGATCGTTTTATGGCTTCCGTCTTCGAAATCGATCGTCAGCTTCCCGTGTTCGACGATCGGGGTATAGAGCTGAGTGATTTGGTACGCACTCGGGCTGTCGGGATAAAAATAGCTTTTACGGTCAAAGAACGACGTACGATTGATCGTCGCACCGACCGCCGTACCGAACATCCCCGCTTTGCGAAGTGCCTCTTTGTTGAGAACGGGAAGCGCACCCGGAAGTGCGAGACAGGTCGGACAGGTATTGGTGTTTTGTTCGTGGTTAAAACTCGTAGGGCATGAGCAAAAAAGTTTAGACTGAGTGTTGAGCTGGACGTGAACTTCCAAACCGATAATGGTTTCAAACATACGAAAAATTCCTTGGTTTATATAAAATAACGGATAGAGGCAAAACCGTAGGTACCGCACTCTTCAACCGCTTTTATCTGCTCTTGGGTCGTAATCCCGCCCAACGCAAAAATAGGTACTCTTATTTTATCCACTATTTCTTTTAAATCCTCTAAACCCTTGGGCTCTCCCTTGTTAGGAGAATAAAAAATAGGACTGTAGGTGATGGCATCAACACCTAACGCTTGCGCCTTTAATGCTTCTTCATACGTATGGGTGCTGATGATGACGTATAACCCCCGTTTTTTTGCCTCTGCAATATCATCGAACTGTGAGGACGTGAGATGCACCCCATCGGCTTTTAATTCATGCGCTAGAGCATAATCGCCATGCAATAACACACGAGGGATTGCGTAACTTCGGGATACCGAGATAAACGTTTCGGCAAGATCACGGTAATGAGCGCTCTGTTTGTCTCGAAAGAGGGCAAAATCGGGGAGCGTATGCGAGTAGACAACGTCTAGCGCTGATTCGATGGTTTCAGACGTAGTGCCGTAAAACGTCGGGTCAGTGATAAGGTAGTGTTTCATAACTCCCACTCATTTTCACTGAAAATTCCTATAATGTCTATCCGTTTATCGCATTTAACAATACGATAAACAACTATATACCCCTCGTATACCAAATCCCGAACCTCTTTATTATCCGATTTTAATGATTGTCTGTGACGATACGGCATAGGAGGGATTTTTTCAATAGTTATTTTGAGATTGGAGACAAACTGGTCAGCTTGGGTTATGCTATCTTCTGCAATAAAGAGGTAAATAGCAAAAAGTTCATCATTAAATCGGGTCGAATACTCAATGCGCATTTTTAAAATGCTTTATCCGATCTTCAAATGTTTCCCAAAATTGATTATGAGGTATTAACGTCTCTTTTCCCTCATCGATAGCCGATATTCTGTTTTTGATCTCTTGATCGATTTTATCATCTTTGACACGTACTTGATCTTTTGGGAGGGAATCCAAGATCGTTAAAAATTTTGACAGAAAAGTTTCATTGACTTCGAGCATTAATGTCTGCATTTTCCATCCTTCTTCATTTTTACACATTATATCAAAAAAAGAAACAGAGGATTAAACGAGAGAGAGAGAGAGAGAGAGAAAAGCCGAAAACGGCTTACTCTTGAGGAATATTTTCGGAAGGTGCTTTAACCGTATCTCGAATCTCTTCGAGAAGCTGGTTTTGTTTCGCCATCATATCATTGCGCTCGCGTGCCATAGACATCGTCTCCAGTACCAACAGCAAAAAGATAGCCAAAAAGATAAAGAGGAATGTAAACATCAACGCGGGGACGATACCGAGGAAAACAAGCGATTGGAAAGTGACCCAGGCTCCGACAATAACGAAAGCCCAGGAGACACCTCCGAGGAAGCTTAAAAGCGCGTCGAACGTACTTCGCTTCATCAAAGAGTCTTAGTGGTCGTCGTGAAGAAGAACTGCACCGCCGAGATAAACGTAGGTGAGCATCATGAAAATGAACGCTTGCAAGAATGCCATGAACGTCAACAACGCGAACGGTACGATCGGAAGGATCCACGGAGCCAGCATCAACAATACCATCAAGAACATATCGTCCCCTTTAACGTTACCGAACAATCGGAAGCTAAGAGAGATGATACGAGAGATGTGCGAAACGATCTCGATCGGGAACATCAACCATGCCAACCACCATACAGGACCCATAAAATGTTTGAAATAGCTGATCAAACCGTTGCGGCGGATACCTTCGAAGTTATAGTAGGTAAATACTACCAAAGCAAGTGCCAACGTAAAGTCCAAGAATGCACTCGGCGCTTCAAAACCCGGGATAACACCGATAACGTTTGCGATACCGACAAAAAGACCGATGGTCGCAACAAGCGGAAGATAACGGCGTGCTTCCGCTTTACCCATAACGTCCGCACCCATTGCAAGTACGCCGCTAAGATAGGCTTCCATAACGTTTTGAGTTCCCGTAGGAACCAATCGTAGATTTGACGTTGCCATTTTCGCGATCACAAGCACGATAGCCGCAGTTAAGAGCATGTGTGTGAGGAAAATGAACGAATGTTCGTGGCTGATAAGGCCGAAGAAGGTAAACAACTCACCCATAAGTAGTGTTCCTTTGCATGAAAAATTAGCGGGATTTTATCCCAAGTGAGATTAAATTCCTATAAACTCAGATGAATCAGTTCCCGACGGGCGTTTAAAATATCATCACCGATCGCTTTTTTAAGACTCTCCAGCGACTCAAACTTCTGATTTTTGCGTAAAAATTTGACAAAACTGATCGATGCCCTCTCACAGCTAGGGATATTTTCATCCAAAACGTGACACTCAACCGCGTAACTTCCGTCCGTCGTGACGCGGTGCCCTACGAAAACAACGCAGGGGTGATAGTGTTCTTCGTCATCAATGCGGGCAAACGCCGCATAAACCCCCTCATAGGGGAGGAGATATCCCGGGCATTCGAGATTAATCGTGGGGACGAGATCGGTTTTGCCGATCCCCTGCCCCTTGACAACCGATCCTTTGATTGCGTAATTATGACCCAAAAAGCGGTTGGCTCCGCTCAGGTCTCCGATTTGTATTTTGTTGCGGATTTTATGGGAGTGGACCGAATCGTTTTCGATACATACCTGATCGATCACTTTGACTTCGCCCTCAAACAACTCGCCCAGATTGGCGTGTGAGTATCGACGGTTTTTACCGAAATGGAAATCATACCCTACCACTATTGTGCGCAGATGGGGAAACCGAGTTTTCAGTAAATCGACAAACTCTTCCCCCTCGAGATGACGGATATCCTCGAGCGAATAATAGACAATCGGATAGTGAGTGTAGTGTTCACGCTCCCGAGCGGGGGTTAAGTTCGCGTATCCCGTCTCGATAACGACGATAGCCCCGTTTTTCCCCAGTTCATTGAAAAGTTGCTGATGACCGGCGTGCATCCCATCAAATCCGCCGATGGCAATGGCATCAACCTTTGATAAAGCCATAACAAATCTCCTGATTTCCCTCTTTGCCGCTGATATGCGCCACCTCTTTGGCAATCAGTTTCCATCCCATCAATGCACACGTGTCCTCAAAACGGATCATCGCTTTACCGACCGCTTTGTCGTCTTTGACGACACCGTTTTTGTCCCGTTTCACTTCACGCCCGACCTGAAACTGCGGTTTGAACAGAAGTACGATGTATTTGGACGCCAAAGCATCAATCGATTCGAGAATCAGTTCGAGGGGGATAAACGCCACATCGCACGTCACGAGATCATAAGAGACTTCGGACGCAAAGGAGCGGATATCGGTATTTTCATGGACACTGATACGCGGATCGCTTCGCAATGAGGGATGGAGCTGATCGCTCCCGACATCGACACACGTTACGCTTGAGGCACCCTCTTCCAAAAGGATTTGGGTAAATCCTCCCGTCGAAGAGCCGATATCGAGTGCGCGAAGCCCTTTTATCTCCCATTCGGTATAAGGGAGGAACCCTTTGAGCTTGATCGCGGCGCGGCTCACGTATATTTCGGTATCGGCCAGAACGACCTCCATCCCCTCCGCTACGTCAAAGGAAACTTTGTCGACAATCTTCCCATCCACGCTCACGGCGTGTTCTTTGATCAACTGCTGCGCTTTCGTGCGACTCTCGACAAATCCCTGCTCTACCAAATAACTATCCAGTCTCATATCAATCCATTATCTTTTAATACGTTATCGTGACATAATTTTGTTTAGGATACCATTGCGCGAAATTTTTCAGCCAAGGGTCAATCAATGCAATCAGTTCACGTGGTCATCATCGGAGGAGGATACGGCGGTATCCGCGCTATGGAGCATCTCGCCCATAACAGCCAAATTTCCATCACCCTGATTGATAAAAACCCTTACCATTATATGCAAGCTGAAGTATACGACTTTATCGCCAACAAAGTCGACATGTCTTCTGTGATGATCGATCTCCCCTCGCTTTGCAAAAGTTTCGGTCTGGTCGAGTTCGTCTGCGAAGAGGTCAGCGGTATCGATCCCCTCAGCTCTACCGTCTCGACGACGGCGCAAAGCATCCGCTATGATTATCTCATTATCGCGAGCGGAAGCCGAACCTATTTCCCCGATTTTATCAAAGGGCTTCGCCAACACTCCCACGGCGTCAAAAGCATCCCCGCCGCCCTTGATTTTAAACAGCAGTTTGAACGCTCCCTCCTAAACCGCATCGAAGCGCAATCACAGGGGTGCGATGTCAAGCCGTTCAACATCGTCATCGGCGGTGCGGGTCTCTCAGGGGTAGAGATCGCGGCGGAGATGGCGGCGTACGCCAACCATTTTTACCAAAACGGCAATTTCGGATGCCGCGGCGTCGATGTCTACCTCATCGATGCGTATGAGACTATTTTGTTCGGGATGGATCCGTATTTGATTCAAAGCGCCCACAAACGGCTTGTCCAGCTGGGGGTACACGTCTGGCATAACAACCGCATCGGCGAGGTGCGGGAGAATCAGATCAGCCTTGACAGCGGCAAAGTGCTCGATTTCGAGTTTATGATCTTCACGGGGGGGATCGCCGCATCGACGCTGACCCAGCATCTGGGGTTTGAGACGAACGGCAAAGGGCACCTCATCGTCGATGCGAACCTAAATATCTCTACGCATGAGAATATCTATGCGATCGGCGATATTACTCAGGCAATCACGGAGGATGGAAAATTTATCCCTCCCACAGCGCAGCTGGCGGAGCGCGGCGGCGAACACGTCGCCGCCAACATCTTACGTTCTCTCAAAGGGAAATCGAAACGCCCGTTTCGGTTTAAAAATCAAGGGGTGATGATTGCCCTCGGCGGCGAATACGGAGCGGGATTGCTCCCGGGAGGGATCAAGGTAAAAGGGTATGTTGCCTATTTAATCAAAAAGGCTATTTTTTGGCTCTACAGTGCTCCCCTGCGCCGCCGAAGCACTATCGGAAAGCGCCGTTAAAGCGCGGAACTCGCTCTCGGTGAGAAGCGTTACCCCCAGCTCCAGCGCTTTATCGTATTTGCTCCCCGCATCTTCGCCGTACACAACGTAATCGGTCTTTTTAGACACCGACGAGGCAACTTTTGCCCCTAATCCTTCTAATATCGCCTTAATACTATCGCGCGGCACCGACATCGATCCCGTGATCACGACGCTTTTGCCTTTGAACGGGTTCTCTGCCGCTTCCACTTTTACCGGAGCGACAGGGTTTAAAATCGATCGGAGTCTCTCGATCTTCTCGCTGTTGACGCGCCCAAATTCGAGGATCGATTCAACCATCTCTCCCCCGAATCCCTCCAGCGCGAGAATCTCTTCACGGCTTGCCCTGTCAAACGACGTACCGAAAGCGCCGCAGAGGGTTTTCGACGCCACTTCGCCGATATGCTCGATCCCCAGCGCATTGATAAAACGCCAGCAGTCGCACCCTTTGGCCGCCGCGATCGCATCGATGAGATTGCGGCTCTTTTTCTCTTTGAACCCCTCTAGTGATAAGAGCTGTTCCATCGTGAGACTGAAAAGATCAGAGAGTTCCCGTACCATCCCCGCGCTATGGAGCGCTTCGACGATTTTATCCCCTAACCCGTCGATGTTGAGGCATTGTTTGGAAGCGAAATAGATGATCGAGTTCACCACCCGCGCTTCGCATGAGAGGTTCTGGCATTTGATCAATGCCCCCTCATCGAGAAGTTCGGAATGACAGACGGGACAATGCTTCGGTCGGTGGATAATCTGTTCATTCCCCGTCCGCTCACTCGCGATCACCTTGACGATTTTCGGGATGACGTCGCCGCTTCGCAGGATAATCACCTTGTCCCCGAGTCGGATATCTTTGCGCTCGATCTCATCGAAATTGTGGAGTGTCGAGCGCTCGACCGTGACCCCCTCGATATCGACCGGCTCGACGATCGCCACGGGGGTGACGACGCCGCTGCGCCCCACCTGCAGTATGACCTCTTTCAGTGTTGTCAGTTTCTCTATAGCGGGAAATTTGTACGCCGCCGCCCATCGCGGATTTTTCACCGTATAGCCCAGCTCGTCCTGCACCGCAATCGAATCGACCTTGATCACCATCCCGTCCAGCAGCATCGCGAAATTATCCCGCTCGACGCGCATCTCATGGTAAAAGGCCTCGATTTGATCCGCACTCTCGCACAAGTGGGTCATGTGGGGATTTCGAAATCCCAGAGCATAGACCCACTCCATCCGCTCGCTGAGATTTTTGATCTCGAGGGTATTGGCACCGATACCGTAGGGCATAAACACCAAACGGCGCGACGCGGTGATGCGGGTATCGAGCTGTCGGAGACTTCCCGCCGCCGCATTGCGCGGGTTGGCGAACAACGATTCGCCGTTGCGGGAGCGTTCCAGATTAATCTTCTCGAAATCCTCTTTGAAAATGACCACTTCGCCCCGAATTTCGATCCGCCCCGAATACGCGATGCTTAAAGGAATCGACTGGATCGTCTTGGCGTTTTGGGTGACATCTTCCCCCTCTACCCCGTCACCGCGCGTAATCGCTTGTAACAATGCACCGTTGTCATAGATAAGATTCAAACTCGCCCCGTCGAACTTCGGCTCGCAATAAAAGCGTACTTCGCCGTAACTTTTGGTTATGCGATTTACCCATGTCTCCAACTCCTCGCGGTTAAAGAGATCTTCGAGGCTCCACATACGACTCAGATGCTGTGCCTTGTCAAACTTGTCCTGAGGGACATCCCCTACCCGCTGTGTCGGAGAATCGGGGATTATTTCATCGGGGTGTTCAGTCTCATACGCTACCACTATGTGGTAGAGAATGTCGTACTCCTCATCGGTCGTGATCGGATCATCGAGGACGTAATAGTGATACGAGTATTTTTTGAGCTGTTCTATGGCGGTTTTATAGTCGGTTTGGGTCATTAAGCTTCTCGTCTTTTAATCGGCAATGTAAATATTTTTATGATTTTACGCAAAAGTTTATAAATATGAAGCGTACGTACCTTTCTTTTTAGTCAAAGAAAAGAACGAAAAGAAAATGAAGCTATTATACTTTTCTGTTTAGTCAGAAAAGTATCAAAAGAGCATACCGTGATCCATGAACGCACGTTCCTCTCGGCACTACTGCCTTCGGAACGGCTCTACGTGATGGCTCACGGGAATATTACTGTTAAAATGAAAATCAATGGAGAATCAGTCTTTCGAGTATCCTTGTAAGCCGCATGCGTAGGCAGTAGTGCCGAAAGCATGCGAGCGATTTACTCGAAAGACGAGGTTTTTTTGGTTACTTTTTTTACCGGAACAAAAAAAGTGACAAGACTTTAGTCCCGATCATGCTTATTGCCGTGACCTTGGTTCCCATGATCATTACCTCGGCCATTGCCCTCCCGATGGTCATACCCGCGATCACCGTGTCTTTCCTGATAACGCGGAACATACTCATGCTCGTACCAGTCGTTGTGTACAAAGAAAACCCGCTCGCCGCAGGCACCGTATTCGTGACAGTGTTTTTTCCAATTTTTGGCATGCCCCGGCGGAACGCGCAAATAAATCGGCCCTCGATGCATCGGTATCCCACGCTCAATTATGACCGCCTCTCTATAAATCAGTCTCGGCTGCGGAAAATCACCGATGTCAATGCGACCATAGAATCCCGGCTGACCGACGGTAACTGAAACACCGACATCGGCGGCGAGTGCCGATGCGATAAAAGCGGTAGCGGCGATGACCGCTGATATGAATAAACGTTTCATTGTGACCCCCTTATTTCAATAATCACCCTCAACTATAACATAAATTTACCTTATTTAATAGCCACTATTTTAAACTAAGAAAATGCTCAATATCGGATTCAATTTTCGGTGCGGCGGATGTCGCTTTTTCGATATAGAGGGTTTTAAAAAACGGATCGAGCGTATCATCGGATTCGAGATTGTTGAGAATCGAGTATTCAAACCACTGCGCGATCCACGCCGTATTGATCACCTGACCGCTGGAGCCTATGACGACGAACAAATTACACTCTTCGATTGCACGCTGAAGCTCGGCGTACATCGGTGCCTCTTCCCCGAACATCACGACGTTGTGACGGATGTTATCGCTCTCGCATGACGGGCACGTCGCACCCTCTTGCGACTCATAGCCGATCTCAAACACCCGCCCGCACTCCTCGCATCGCAACTCGGTGAGGGTTCCGTGCAGATGGATCACATCGGGACATCCCGCACGTTCGAACATATCGTCGACGTTTTGAGTCAATACCTCGATCTGTTCAGGATGGCGCCGTTTGAGACGCGCCACCATCTCATGGGCGGCATTGGGGAGCTTGTCGCGCAGGTCAGCTCTGCGGGCATCGTAAAAATCGCTTACCAGTTTGGGATTGCGCTCGAATCCCTCCACCGAGCACACCTCCATCACGTCATACTCTTCCCATAATCCGTTTGCATCGCGAAAGGTGCGGATGCCGCTCTCGGCGCTGATCCCTGCGCCACTAAGAATAAGAACTTTTTTCATACAATCTCCTTAGACCAAACAACTTTCGTCTCGATTCTCACCCTATAGCTAATTAACCAAAAAAGATGAAATTCCTATCTAGTACAGGGTTGTAAGTCTTTTTTAGTCATGGCCGAGGCATCTTATTTTGGAGAGCAGTGAGAAACCTTGGATCAAGTTCTGCATGGCGCGGTGTTGCCTCAGCCAGCTTAATTTTTTTCCATGCCTCGGCAAAGTTGCCAGCATAGAACAACATAATGGCCCAGTTTTGAAGGTTTAGTGTATGTTGCGGAGCCTTTTCGTGAATGCGAGCAAAACGGGTGAAAGCGTCGTTGAGCATGGCTTTATTTCTTGTTTGAGCACCAATGACACCAAGAAGCTTGGCATAGTCTACGGAAAAATCTATGTCATCACCGATAATACGGTCTGCCTCTGCGAAAAGCGTTAATGATTCATTGAGTTTTCCCGAACCTGCCTCTAATGCAGCCATTCCCCAAAGGGCATTACCGTTTGAACTATCCAGTAGCCATGCTTGGTTAAAGCGCTTCATCGCATCCGGTGCATTTCCCTGCCGCAGAAACTGCCAACCACGGGTAGCGACGTCTGCTGCAGCTTTCTTTCGGTCGCCTTTGTAGTAACTGTCAATGTTTGCAAGAAACTTTTCATCAGCTGCTTTCTGCGCATCATTCTTCGGCTGTACACCGTACTTTGGCTGAAGGTTAATGTCCTGTACAAAGGCGTTCGATGCCAGCAAACTTAACGTAAGTGAAAGAGTAATGAGAAGAATTCGGATGATCAGCATAAAAACCCCTAACTATTTATTCCTACAATATACTTGATTACCAAACATTCAAGAGATGACATGCAACATATCTAAATATCGAAGTTGGTGCGCAATATTCAACAAAATGAAATATTTTAAAGATTTTACTGTGAAACGAAAAAATATACAAATACGGAAGATAAAAATAGGAAGAGTCCCGATTACTGGGGAAAACAGTGATTCTTAGGAGCGAACCACTTTCACCCTAATAGAGAGCATCACTGAAACACTTGAGAGACTCAAGTGTTTTTTGAGATATTCTACTACGGTTTTATAGTCGGTTTGGGTCATAGATCGATACTTTCAGGAATAAAGTTTTGGTGATTGATAAGCGAAAGAATTATAATTTCATCTTCGCGTATAACATAAACAACGGTATAACCTTTATAAATCATATCGCGGACTCTCTCATCGTCATAATAAATGGACTTTCGGCATCGATACGGCATTTCAGCCAGTGAACGGCATTTGTCAAAAAACTCTTGTTTAAACGTTTTTGCTGCTTTGGGTTTATCCAATGCTATTATGTCGATCTGTTCGGTCAGTAAATATAAAAATTCAGGATCGAATTTAATCTTCATAACGCGCTAATATATCATCAAGAATTTTTTCTGCTTCTTCAATGGTATAGAGTTTTACTTTACCACTATCAAGTGCTTTCATCTGACGCTCTACGGTCTGTTTGTCCGCTTCAAACTTTCGGCGTCGAATCTCTTCATCGATCAATACTTCAAGTTCATCATTACGAAGTAAAACAAAATCGAGTTTATTGTTTTTGAGGACGCCGATTTTATCGACTTCGTGATTTGCAAGTTTCGAGAGTACCGCTCCGAAGTTTTTGGCGACATCGGTCGAACTCATCAGTTCGTTGGGTTTGTAGGCTACCATCGTAATCTCCCGTGTAATCTTACGGAATATTATACAAGGTTTTTTAGAAAGTTTTAGAATAGCTGTCGATTTTGCTACTAATAAAGTAGCCTGTCCCCTTTTACCACTTGTATTTATTAAACTAATGGTGGCGGTAGTTTTATCTCAAACTTATCTGCTTGACTCTCAAGTTTTTGATTCAGGATCAGATAGTCATTCTTTGAAGTCATTGATGCCCAATCAGCTAAATATTGCTTGTATTCTGCATCAGACAACTTTGGAGCCAATATTGTTAAACGTTGCTTGAAAGAAGCATTTATCTGTGTATCAGTATAAATATAGGATGCAATTACAGTTGCGAGAATAACACCAATAAAGGCATTCCCCCCTTGTATTAGGTCTAATCTAAACAATATTTTATTTTTTTTCTTTTCGCCATCTACTTCATCGAAACTGGTGGACATTAACAATTTTTCTGCTATCCATAATGCAAATGAACGTGTTGCAGATAAAACAAATGGTGAATATACCCCAATAATGGCAAAAATAGAAATTACCCAATTCCTATCACCATATGCAGCATTCTTATACATCGAATCCACAAGAAAATTCAAATATTCATTCCCTGTTGATGAAATTAATTCCCAAATGTATGTCATGATTGGCTGAATAAAAGCAATAAAAATAATAGATGCAATTATGCTAGCTATTATGCTTGCCCGAAAAGTACTTTTACTTACTACATTCTCATCGTTTTCTATCATTGCTTCACACCTACAATTTTTTGTTGACTACCTAGTCTTATTCTTTTTAGAATAACTAAGTATCAATCAAAATTAAATAAAGCGACATATTACTATGAAATAAGAAAATCTACAAATACTGAAAATAAAATGGTAGAGGCCCGATTACACGGGAAAGAAGTGATTCTTAGAGTCGAACGATCTTCGCCCCAAATCCCCCCATATGCGCAGGGGCATCGGAAAAACTTTTGACACTCGGATGACCTTTTAGAAACTCTTTGACGGCGTAGGCCAGTTTCCCCGTCCCGATCCCGTGATAGATCAGCACCTCATCAAAACCTTGGAGCAGCGCATCGGAGAGGAATTTGTCCATCCGCTCGCACGCCTCTTCTCCGCGCAAACCGTGCAGGTCAAGTTTGAGACCGCTTTTTTGCTCCACCTGCGAGGTGACGGTTACTTTCGGCTTTTTCGGGAGGTTGCCGCTGGGTTTTAGGTCGGTCAGTTTGACCCGTAACCGCATCCCCTCGACCTCGATCATCGCGTCTTTCGCCCCGACGCTCACCACCGTTCCGCGCTGGGTGCGGTATTTTACGCTCTGCCCTACTTCGTAACGGATCGGTTCGGGCTCGGCGATCTTGATCGGCTCCGCTTTCGGGAGTTTCGCCTGCGCTTTGTTCAGCTGTCGGTGGATGGCCGCCATGTCCATGCCGCGCGCCGCCTCTTTCGCCTCGCGCACCGCTTCGTCATACCCTGCTCTAAGCTTCGCTTTCTCCGCATCCAGATCGCTGCGCAGTTGTTCTCGTGCCTCTTTGAGCGCCGCTTCTTGAGATTTGAGGGCTTCGAGCCGTTCGTCCACCTCGCGGTTTTTCCGTTTCAGCTCCCGTTCCAGCTCGCTCCCCCGCTCGATGAGGACGCTCAGTTTTTCGTGGTTTTCACCGTAGAGCGATTTGGCGCGGGTGATGATGACGGGGTTGATCCCGTATCGGGCGGCGGTTTCAAACGCGTAGCTCTTGCCGATCACCCCCTGCAAAAACTCATAGGTCGGGAGACGTCGCTCTTCATCGTACAACGCCGCCATCAGCTCCACATCGTCACGATCCGCCATCAATGCGGCGAGACGTTTGTGGTGGGTGGTGACGATGATCTTTTGACCCCGTTTGATCAGCTCATCGAGGACGATGGCAAAGAGTGCCGCCGCCTCGTCGCTGTCGGTTCCCAGTTCGATCTCATCCACCCCGACGAGAGCGCTTTTGTGCTCGAAGAGATGGCTAAACTGCACCATCCGCCCCGCAAAGGTGGAGATGTCGTTGCTCACACTTTGGGGATCGTCGATAACCGCTTCGATCCGTTTGAAACTCCCGATCCGTGATTTGTGGGGATTAATCTTCATCGGGATGAGATATTTCGCCATCAAAGACGCCGAGAGAAGCGATTTGAGGAGCATCGTTTTACCCCCCGCATTCACCCCCGTGATCATCAGGAGATTGGAGCGGAAATCGACACTGATCGGTTTGGGTTTGTGGATGGCGGGATGGGAGAACTCTTCGAGGACGACATCGCCGTTATTTTGGGGTTTGAGGATCGCAAAATCGCGCGCACGGGCAAACAATACCCGCGCTTGGTAATGATCGTATCGGTCGAACTCGCGATCACAAAATCCGATAAACGGAACGAGGTTGGAGAGTTTTGCGCTGAACCGTTTCGCGTACTCATAGAGCTTGCTCTCCCGCTCCTGCAATACATAGCGTAACTGCTCTTTGGAGCGGAGCACCGAATCGGGGGCAACATAGAAAAATCCCGCACCCGTCCGTCCGACGACGGAGCCTTTGAGGACATGGTTAAATCCTCCGCGCACCAAGAGGGTCTCTTCGTCATTGATATAGTGGATCTGGGTATCGACGAGGTACGGGGTGAGTTTTTGGGTGTGAAAGAGACGCTTGATGGAGTCGTTGATCTCCGTTTTGATTGCTTTGATCCGCTGCGCGATTTTAAAAAGCTCTTCGTCGCGCGATTCGATGAAATTCCCCTCATGGTCGAAATACTCATCGATCTCGCCGAACGGCTCGGGGATAATAATCGTCTCCATCCACTCGCCGATGATCCCCGCGAAGTTATGGTTGCGCATCAATCTAAAATAACGGACGACTTTGAGAAGTTCATGGATCTCTTCGAACCGCAAAACCCCCTGTTTTTTCAGATGGTTGATGATAGACTCAAAGCCTACACTTTTCGGCGGTGCTTTGAACTCCAGCGCATCGAGGGCCTGAATATAGCGAAAGTGCCGCTCCTGGTCTCCGGGAATGGCAATATTTTGCTCCCGAGAGAAAAACTGTTCCAGCGAAGCGATATGTGGAAGAAGATCGAGCTTTCCGAAAAGCTCGGCGAGGTTGGAGGAAAGACGCGTCATTGACACTCACGCGCATTAAAGATTTGCTGAAAATATTTCGTTCCGCGGTTCCCGACAAAACTCTGCGTCCCGACGCTGTAATCGAACGTGGTACTGTTGACCTCGATTCCCTGACATATCAGCATTTGCCCCTGCTCATATTTCAGTACGACGCTGTTGACCTGTTCGCGATCACGGTCACTCTGGATATTATAGGCTATCGCCCCTATGACCAACAGTGTGACGATGAGAGAGATTATCCCCTTTTGCTTTCCGCTCAATTCCGTAAAATAGTGCATCAACGCAAAAACAAGGGCAACAATCCCGAACCAGAGAAGGTATCCCATAGCTTATTTGGTTCCTCTGAGCTGATAGGTCAGATCACCCGCTCCGAATCCGACGATAACGTTTTTATCGTACGTTTTCACCGCTTCATCTGCGACGATCACTTGAATCGTATCTCCTTCACGGTGAAGCTTATCGGCCATAATAAGGTTATACCCTCCGAAACGCCCCTCAAAATCGATCTCGCGCGGCTCTTCGCTCGCCGCCCAGACCGGAAGGATAATCAGTGTATCGCACCCTTCGAAGCACTCGACAAAGGCATCGAGGTTATCGATGGTACGGGAATATTTATGCGGCTGCCAAATGGCTACGATACGTTCAAACCCTTTGAGCTCGGTATAGGTTTTAAGCGACTGCATCGTCGCTTTGATCTCAGTCGGATGGTGGGCGTAATCGTCGATGATGACACGGTCGCTCCCTTTGAAAATCACGTCGAACCGTTTTTTGATTCCGCGGAAATTGAGCAAATGGACACGGATCGAAGCGATACTCATCGTTTGCGCCGCGGCCATAATCGCCAATGCGGCGTCCATCGCGATATGTTCACCGAATCCCCACACTTCGAACTCTCCGAACCCTTTGAGGTGAAAACGGGTGTAGGGCTCATCATCGATCAATGTATAGGTGATATTGGTAATATCGGTACTCGGATACAAACGCAACGCATCGCACTCCAGCGTTGCCATAAATGGATCTTCGGCATTAATAACACGTACAGGAGCCATTTCAACAAAACGACGATACGCGCTGTGAAACTCGTCAATATTGTAGTTATAGTACTCCATATGCTCCGGCTCGGCATTGGTGACGATCGAGCAGTAAGGGTTTGAGTTGAGAAAACTTCCGTCGCTTTCATCCGCTTCGAAAAGCATGATGTCGGTACTCCCGTCATATCGGACGTTGGAGCCGAACCCTTTGGATTCCGCACCGATAATCGCACTTCCGTCCATAATCGCCGCCAGAATCGCCGTCGTCGTACTCTTGCCGTGCGCACCGCACACCGCGTAGACTTTTTTCTCACTCAAGATACGCAGCAATGCATCGCGTCGATGAAGCACTTCAATCCCTCGGCGATGGGCTTCGACGATTTCGGAATTGGTCGGTCGGATAATCGCCGAATGGATCACCAAATCGCACCCCTCAGGGATATTTGCCGCATCATGTCCAATATGAACCGTAATGCCGCGATCGTGTAGCCGCTGCGTGATGTGCGTCTCTTTCATATCCGAACCGCTCACCTCATGCCCGCTGAAACGCATGTATTTTGCCAATCCCGAAATACCGATCCCGCCGATCCCGATAAAATGAATTTTCATGTTGTCTCCTTTTGATACGCCAAGGGAGCAAAGCCCCCTTTGGCTACGCTAACGCTGTGTTTCCCTCGGCGGGAAGCCCAGCGCACTGTGCGCTTTTGTTATTCGATCTCTTTTTTGAAAAAGCTGATATAAAATCTTCCGCCGTTCTGCGTCGCAACCATATCGACATACTCGTCGATAAAATCATCAAATGAAATCCGTCCGTCGCACCCCGCTCGATGCACCTTCATCGCTTCGGAAAACGCCTCATCGTTGCTGATCCCGCCGAGCACTTCGAACAACGCGCTCGCATCCGTCGCACTTCCCGCGCTGTAATGCTCGATCGCGTACTCGTACAAAGCGCGAAGGGTTGCAAAATCCTGCACTTCGTTCATGTCGAGTTTTTCGAGATTCTCCAACGCATTGGTGAGACGCTCCAGCGCCAGATCGAGGATATTGGCATAATAAGCCATCAACGTATCTTCATCGAATGTCTCATGCGCTTGAGATTCAAGAACGTACAAGGAAGCAATATCCCCCTCGCTTTGCGCTTGGAAAATTTTATCTTTTAACTCTTGCATGATAGTGCCTCCTTCAGGCGATTAAGTGCTTGGATGGTACGAACCGTCTCTTCGACGAGAGCGATACGGATATAGCCGATTCCCGGGTTTTCGCCGCGTGCGTCGTCACGCGCCAAAAACTCTCCCGGCAACACTTTAACGTTGTAATCACGGTAGAGGCGTTGGGTAAATTCGAGTGCGTTGTCTACTTTTAACCAAACGTAAAACGTCGCATCGGAGGTCTCTACCCCTAAAATCTCCTGCGCCGCTTTGAAATTTGACCCATAGACCGCACGGGCACGCTCGACGTGATATTCATCCGCCCATGCCATTGCCGCGGCCGCTTGAAGCGGAAGCGGTGACGCACATCCGACATAGGTACGGTATTGCGCATACCCTTTTAAAATTTCTGCGTCTCCCGCGATAAATCCGCTGCGAAGCCCCGGAGCGGAAGAGCGCTTGGAGATCGAGTTGATGACGAGGACGTTTTTAAACGACGTATTGCCGACATAGAGCGATGCTTCAAGGAGTGAAGGAACTTTCTGATCAGTATAGATCTCGCTGTAGCACTCGTCGTTGATAAGGCAGAAATCGTGTTTGAGCGCCAATTTTACCCAGTCGCCCAACTCTTCGAGACCCAGTACCGATGCCGTCGGATTATTCGGAAAATTCAAAATCACGAGATCGCAAACGGCCAGTTCCGCTTCGTTAATGATCGGTTTGAAGCCGTTTTGTTCCGTCAGATTCAAATGGATTACTTTGGCACGTGACGCGATTGCCGCACCCTCGTAAATCTGATAAAACGGGTTGGTGTAGGCCATTACGGCCTCTTTTTTATCGAACAGATAGTACTGCGGGAAATTAAAAAGCACTTCGCGTGTCCCGAATGAACTGACCAACTCATTCGCTTTTAGCTTTACGCCGAATCGTCGTTCGACGAAACCGCGCATCGAGTCGTTCAAGTACGCCTCACCCGCCGTTTTCGGATAACGGCGAAGCTCTTCGGAGTGTTTGGCCAGCGATTTTTGGATAAATGCGGGGGTCTCAAACTGCGGTTCACCGATGGTCAATGCAATCGGAGAATAGGCATTATTTGGGATAATCCCCTCTAATAAAGCGGTGAGTTTTTCAAATGGGTACGGTTCAAAATGCAAAGGACGGTCTTTATAATAAAATTTTTGTAGATATATTATAGCGTTAGACGGCTGTAATTTAATAAGCAATCTTCTCTTTTTTCGCTGCCGGCATCCGATCTTCGCTCCCGTCCACCATCCGTTCGAAATCTTTGATCGTATGTTTGCTGATCACCATATAACGCCCTAACGCCATCGTATTATCGCGTGAGGATGCATGGCGGCGATCAATCGTAAATGCTGCGGCATACCCTGCTTTTTTAGCATCAACAAGGAGCGCATCATCGTAAATGCCGAATACCCATGCGAGGTATTTGATCTCGTGTCCCGTCTTTTCTTCGAGTTTTTTCTTTGAGCCGCCGAGCTGTTTGTCAACCGACTTGGCATACTCTTCGCTCGTGAGTTTTTTCTTTTCGTGTTTGAAATTCGGATGCCAATAGGTATGAGACTCGACATGAAACAGTTTTGTCGTTTCAAGCTCACGGAGCTGATCCCACGTCATCGCATATTTCGCGTTGGAAATCGCGCTCGGGTAAATAAACAGCGTTACGGGGATTTTATACTTTTTTACGACCGGAGCCATATCGCTGTAGACGCTTTTGTGTCCGTCATCCACGGTAACAACGACCGATTTAGCAGGGATCGACTTGACTCTGCCCTGCAGATATCCGATAGCCGTATCCAAAGGGATTACCGCATAACCGTTCGTTTTAAGCCACTCCATCTGCTCAGAAAATGCGGACGTTTTGATCGTCATCGAATCAACTACCTCAGCACCGAAACGGTGATAACACAACACCGGAATTTTTTTATCCGCAGCCGCTCCCCATAAAACACCCACTAACACTATCCACACCGCAATCAAACGAATCATTCAAACCACCCAGAAAAATTGGTGGGATTATACTGCATGTTTCCCCTTTGTGATTAATATTATTAACAATTTGTTCTTGACATTCACCCTCGAAATGAATTAGAATTCGCCCAATTAGTTGCATAATCAACTATTTAGGAGTTTTTTAATGAATCGATGCGAATGCCCGATTGAAGAATCGTTAGGGTGTATGACCAACCACTCCGCTATGGCGGCACGTAACTATCTGACACGTCAACTTGCCGTTCACGGGATCGATATGACGATTGAGCAGTTTAAAGTGATGGTGGTTTTGTGGAAAGAGGGAAGTTCTACCCAACAGAATATTGCCGATTTCGTCGGCAAAGACAAAACCAGCGTCACCCGCCTTATCGCCGGTTTGGAAAAACGCTCTTTAATCCAAAGGGCAACCGCTTGTCAGGACAAACGGTGCAACCATGTCACCCTCACCCCTCAGGGAGTCGCACTTGAACAGCCGACGATGAAAGTGTTAGAAGAAGCTACCCGATATCTCCACGAAGGGATCGATCCTGACGATCTGGCTATAACCCTGCGCGTATTAAAACAAATGTGCCTTACCCTAAACTACACCCCAAAGGAATCCGAATGAATCGTCTCACCACCCTCTCCCTCTCAGCCGCGTTGATCTTAGTTTTCAGCGGATGTGAACGTCCCAAAGCCGCAGGAATGGAAAAGCCCCCCGAAGGTCCTGTTCCCGTGACAATTTCCGAAGTCAAAACAGGTAATTTCCCTGCCCTCTTGCAAGCGACTGGACAAACACAGGCATTTAATACCGTACAGGTTTTTGCCCGAGTCAACGGATATCTGCAAAAACGCGCTTACACCGAAGGCTCCGCCGTAAAGCAAGGTGAGACGTTATTCGTTATCGACCCGAGCGATCTGAAAAACTCTCTTGACAATGCCAAAGCCGCCTATAATCTCGCATCCGCCAATTATACCAACGCAAAAGCGGTCCTCAATCGTATCAAACCGCTTGCGGATGCTAATGCCGCAAGTCAGCAGGATCTCGATACCGCAACCGCCAATGAACGCAATACGGCGGCAGCTTTATCGGCGGCAAAAGCGTCATTGGAACAGGCAAAACTGAACCTAAGCTACACCACCGTCACTTCTCCGATCAGCGGCTTTGTCGACAAATCCAAAATCGATGTCGGTACCTACGTCGCCGCCGGGGCTAACGGATTGCTCACAACCGTCTATCAGACCGATCCGATGTACGTCAATTTTACGTTTACCGAAAATGAAAAACTTGCCCGTCAAAATGCAATTACATCAGGGCGCCTTGTTCCTCCGAAAGACGGTAAATATGAAATCGAGCTTACTCTTAGTGACGGAACGGCATTATCACGAAAAGGGTCTATTAACTTTATTGCTCCGTTTGTCGATTCAACCACCGGAAACATCACCTACCGTGCACTCATCGATAATAGCGACCACAAACTGCTTCCCGGACAGTTTGTTCAGGTCAAAGTCAAAGGGATGGAGTGGAGAAATGCCCTGTACGTCCCCCAAAAAACACTGCTGACCGGAGAAAAAGGGAAATTTGTCTACGGAATTGAGGCAAACAATACAGTAACCCCTAAACCGGTCGTTGCGGGAGAATGGGTCGGTGAAAACATCCTGATCGAGAGCGGTGTCAAAGCCGGAGATAAAATCGCCGCTGACGCGCTTCCTAAACTCAAACCGGGAGCGGAAGTCATTCCGAATACAAAATAACTATGTTTAGTAAATTTTTTATCAATCGCCCTATCTTCTCAGCGGTAATCGCTATGATTATCATGCTGCTCGGATTCGTAGCGATCAAGACCCTTCCGATTTCGCAGTTGCCGAATCTCACTCCCCCTACGGTAGTCGTTACGGCGCAATATCCGGGTGCCGATGCCCAAACCATCGCAAACAACATTCTCACCCCTCTGGAATCACAGATTTCGGGGGCAGACGGATTAATGTATATGTCTTCCAAAGCGGCAGCTCTGCCGGGAAGCGCAACGATCACCTGTACGTTTAATATCGGTGTCAACCAAGACATGGCAGCGGTCGATGTCCAAAACCGGATTAATTCGGTTTTGGCACAACTTCCTCAAACTACCCGTGATCTTGGGGTAACCGTACAGAAAAAAACCTCCGATATTTTGCTGATCGTCGCTATCACTTCACCCGACGGCAGTTATGATGCGACCGGGATCAGTAACTATATCTCCGCCAATCTCCTTGACGAAATCAAAAAAATCCCCGGTGCGGGGAGAAGCCAGATATTCGGCCAACGCGACTATGCGATGCGTGTCTGGCTCAACCCTGATAAAATGGCATCCTTGGGGGTAAGCTCTTCTGAAATTGCCGCAGCAATCAGAGACCAAAATCTTCAGGTATCACCCGGACGTTTAGGGCAGGCTCCTACGAACGATGAGCAAATGTGGACTTTACAACTTACCTCTAAAGGGCGGTTCTCAACCCCTGAAGAGTTCCAAAACATCATCATCAGATCAAAAAATGACGGTTCTATGATCCGTCTTCGCGATGTTGCCCGTGTCGAACTCGGCAGTCAGAACTACGAATTTTTCGGACGGGTTAACGGAAAGCCGGCCGCAATGATCGGAATTTTTGCCGACGTCAATGCCAATGCACTTGACACCTCTGCCGCTGTTGCCGAAAAAATGGAAAAACTTTCCAAAAAATTCCCGAAAGGGATTACCTACGATATCCCATACGATACGACCGATTTCGTCAAAATCTCAATCGAAGAGGTGGTATTCACCCTTCTGGCATCCATCGTACTCGTCAGTATGGTCATCTATCTCTTTTTACAAAGTTCCCGTGCGGCAATGATTCCGATCCTCTCGATCCCGATCTCACTCACAGGTGCCTTTATCGGGATGTATCTGCTGGGGTATTCGATCAATACCCTTACCCTTTTCGGTCTGGTGCTCGCCATCGGTATCGTCGTCGATGATGCGATCGTCGTTATCGAGAATATGGAACGGATACTCCAGCATGAGAAACTCTCTCCCCGTGAAGCGGCGATCAAAGCGATGGCTCAGATTTCAGGCCCCGTCGTCGCGATCGTCCTTGTTATGTGTGCCGTCTTTATTCCGGCAACGTTTTTAGGAGGGATGACGGGACAGCTCTATAAACAATTTGCCGCAACCATCGCCATCTCCGTCGTATTCTCAGGATTTATGGCTCTAACGTTTGCTCCGGCCATCGGTGCGCTGATCCTTAAACATCATGAGAATGAGCCTGCCCGATTTTTCCGCTGGTTTAACCGGGCATTCGGAAATATGACCGAAAGCTACGTCCGCCGATCCGGATACATGATCCGAAAATCATTGATTTTCTTGGTCATCTATTTGTCAACCTACTTTTTTATCGGATTTTTCCATAAAACACTCCCGAGTGCTTTTTTACCGATGGAAGATCAGGGGTATTTCATTACGAGTGTTAATCTTCCTGAGGGTGCGACGGCGAACCGAACGCTGGAAGTTGTCAAAGAGGTTGAAGCTATCATGGCTCATCAAGAGGGTATTTACAAATACACCGCCATTACCGGACTTAATATCCTTACGTTTTCTCAAGAACCCAATTCCGCCGTTATCTTTACACGACTCAAACCGTGGTCTGAACGTTCCAGCAAAGAGTTATCCGTATTCGGTATCCTAAACTCTCTCGGACCAAAACTGGGCAGTATAAAAGAGGCCAAAGTATTTGCAATGCCTCCGCCGCCGATTCGGGGCATGGGGCCATCCGATATGTTCAGTCTTCGACTCTTGCAGCCGGGAGATAATGATTATAACAAACTCGCCGAGGCGACCAATGCCTTTGTCGCCGATTTACGAACAGAACCGAGTATTAAAAACCCGATGACAACGATGAACATGAACACGCCGACTCTCTCGATAGAGGTGAATCGTGAAAAAGCCAAAATGATGGGACTCTCCATCAACGACGTGTTCCAAACGCTCCAGGCAACCATCGGGACGATGTACGTCAACCAGTTTGATAAAAACGGCAAAACCTACTGGGTACAGATGCAAGCCGATTCACCCTATCGCGCAACACCGGAAGATATCGGTCGGGCATGGGTCCGCTCATCAAACGGACAACTTGTTCCGCTCTCGTCGGTTGTAACCGCCAAAATGTCGAGTGCACCCTCCTCGATCGAACACTTTAACGGGGTACTCTGTACGACCGTCATGGGTTCACCCGCTCCGGGATACAGTTCAGGCGATCTGATCAAAATTTTGGAGGAAAAAGGGGATACTGTCTTACCGACTACGGTGAGTTACGATTGGGAAGGATTGTATCTTCAAGAGAAGCTCGTCGGCTCCAAAGCGTTAATGATTATGGCATTTGCATTGGTGATGGTCTATCTCATCCTTGCGGCACTGTACGAGCGCTGGACACTGCCTATCTCTATTATGCTTGCCGTACCGTACGGGATTATGGGAGCCTATACGGTAGTATGGCTCATTCCGTTTCTCAATAACAACGTCTTCTTCCAAATCGGATTGCTGACTCTCATTGCCCTCTCGGCAAAAAATGCGATCCTAGTCGTCGAATTCGCCGAAGAGCAGCGGCTCATGGGCAAAAGCATCTACGATTCGGCGATGGAAGCGGCACGTCTGCGTTACCGTCCGATGATGATGACCTCCTTTGCCTTTTTGGCGGGGATGCTGCCGCTTATTTTCAGCTCGGGAGCGGGAGCGGCAGGACGTTTCTCAATCGGGGTAGCGATGTTCGGCGGGATGTTGGCGGCTACGTTTATCGAACGGTATTTTATTCCGTTCCTTTATTACTGGGTTTCAACGATCAAAGAAAAAATTGCCCCGGACAAAGGAGTTTCCCATGAATAATATTTCACTCTCACTCATCTTGGCAGGTCTCCTTACAGGGTGCGCTATCGGCCCCGATTACGTTCGGCCTGACATAGCGGTTCCCAAAACCTTTATACATAACGAAACAAACACGACAGCAAAACAGACGGTAGATACGCAGTGGTGGAAAACATTTAATGATGCCGCTTTAACACAAGCGGTCGAGGAAGCTTTACATACCAACTACGATATTCAATCCTCCCAAGCCTCCGTCGATGCTCTATTAGGGCAATTCGATCAGGCGAAATCGTATCTCTACCCTCAAATCAACGGGACCGGTTCAATGAATCGTAAATCGGTGGATAACGCTTCTAACGGAGGGTATCAACTGCGTGAGGGTATCACTTCAACCTATGCCGGTTCATTATCGTTGGCAAGTTATGAAATCGACCTATTCGGAAAAGTACGCCGTGCCAACGAAGCGGCACGGGCAGCGCTGCTTGCCAGCGAATACGCTTCTCAAACCCTTAAACTCTCGATTACCTCGAGTGTTGCCGCTTCTTATCTCAAACTCTCATCGCTTCAACGTCAAATCGATTTAGCACGCCAAAACGTTGCCCTGAATAATGAGTTGGTTACCCTGAATGAGCTAAAATACAAACACGGTGTTATCGCTGAAGCGGTTTTGCTGCAATCGGTATCCGAGCGCGAAAGCGCCAAAGCCACCCTGTCCCAGTTGGAAGCGTCCAAAACTTCCGAAGAATCGACGTTTAACATCTTATTGGGGCGCAATCCGACTCCGGTTCATGTTTCAGCGATCGATTCGATCAGCATCCCGAAAGTTCCTGATGCCCTCCCCTCAAGCATTCTCGGCAGACGTCCCGATATCGCATCGGCAGAACAGAACCTGATCGCTGCCAATGCCAAAATAGGTGTTGCGCGTGCCGCCTATTTCCCGAGTATCAAACTCACAGGGATGTTAGGAGTACAGAGCATAGAACTGAGCAATTTCGTCTCTGATCCGGCACGCATATGGGAGATTACACCCTCCGTCAGTATTCCTATTTTTTCGGCAGGCTTAATAGCAGGACAAATTAAAACGGCGGAAGCTGATCGGAACCAAAGCATCGCTCAATACAAAAAAACGATTGTGAGCGCATTTAACGATACGGATAACGCTATCGCACAAAGTACCAAAGTCCAAGAACAGGCAGCCTATCAAAGCACGCGCACGGCAGCCATCGAAAAAGCGCTCACGCAAAGCAAACTCCGTTATAAAGTAGGAAATATCAGCTACAGTGATATGCTTCTCGTACAACAACAATGGCTTCAGGCATCACAGCAGTTGATCATAGCCAAACAAAATGCCCTGGTCGCTTCCGTATCACTCTATAAAGCATTAGGGGGAGGATGGAGCGAAGCGCTGACACCTCCGCTTCCGGATTATCTCCCCTCAGGACGATAAAAACAGTATCTCAAACCTGCTACGCTAACTTCTGCGGCAGGTCGATCTTCCTCTAAAAATGCCTTTCAAAAGACAATCATCAGTAAACAAAAGCTAAAAAAAAGAAAAAAAAGAAAAAAAATGTATTTTTTTGTGACTGTTTTACTCTAATTTCCAACCGTTTTGATAAATTTTTGATCTTTTAGAGTCCCCTGTTTTAGGGGGTTTTCAAAAAATTTTGTGAAATTACTCAAAAGTACTTGACAACCATAGGGGTTCTAGTGGTATACTTCCGCCATATTTTTTTAAGGAGCCTTACCATGATGAAAATCATTTCTGCGTTGCTTTTGGCTGCAATGTTTATCGGATGCAGCGAGTCTGCTACTACTGAAGCACCTGCTGCTACTGAAGAAGCTGCTGCACCAGTAGCTGAAGAAGCTGCTGCACCTGTTGCTGAAGAAGCTAACATGACTACTGAAGCTGCTGCACCTGCTGCTGAAGAAGCTGCTGCACCTGCTGCTGAAGCTGCTCCAGCTAAATAAGTTTTAACTTATTAGTATGTTTCACACTTCGGTGTGAAACTTTCTTTCTCTCTTCAAAATCTTCCTCTTTAAATCAAAATCAAAGTAAAATATAATACACTACCTTTAGTCAACTATAGGAGTCATGCTTTATGAAAATCTTTATTCCCGTTCTGTGTTCACTACTACTAATCGGATGCAGTGAATCCACTCCAAAACAAGCATCTGAATCCAACGAATCTCAAGAAGTCGCAACGCCTCTTTCAGAGGAAAACAGTTCAACAGCTGCTCCTGCCGTGCAAAATGAAACGGTTGCGGCTCCAGCGGCAGCAGCAGCCCCTACAGCTGTTGTAAATGCTTCCGTAGATGCTCATGCATTGTTCTCTCAAAAATGTGCTTCGTGTCATGGTGCAAATGCTGAAAAATCAGCTTTAAATAAATCGCAAATCATCGCAGCATTCAGCGAACAACAGATTACAGATGCGCTTAAAGGGTACCAAAACGGTACGTACGGACGAGAAATGAAAGCACTGATGCAAGGACAGGCAAAACCTCTTAATGATGCTCAAATCGACGCATTAGCCAAATATATATCTGCCCTTTAGCCCTCAGATTTAGGTAACGCAAATTTCTGCGTTACCAACTCCCCCTCATCATTAAAAAAAAGATAATAGAGTTTGTCTTTTTTCACACTGAGCCCCGCAAGATAGCGAAGCGCTAAATTAGCTTGCAACGAAGCGATGTGCATTACGATCGGTGCGGCAATCCCCTCAGGCGTTTTTTGGGTGATTTTGAACAGTTCGTTAAACGATGCCTCTTCAAAAAAGCATACTTGTCCGTTAAAGGCCTCTACCGATCCGTAAACCCACGGTAATCCTTTAGACTTGGCATAGGTATTGATCTCTCCGCGTGAGGGGAGATTATCGGTTGCATCGATAATCAAATCAAGCGCAATATTCTTTTCGGCAAACTCTTCAAATCGGCATATATGTGCGTGTGCCTTTACAAACGGGCAACGATCTTCGATCAGCCGTGCCGTAACATCGGCTTTGAATTTCCCCTCATCCCCCATCTTAAAAGCGATTTGGCGGTGGATGTTATGCAGACTTACCGTATCAAAATCGATCATATGGATTTCACCGATCCCGGATGCACCCAGAGCGAACGCTAAGGATGTTCCAAGCCCTCCGCTTCCGATAATAGCTATTCTCTTTGATTGTAGGGATTTTTGCGTTTCTTCGCCCCATAACTGTACCTGACGGTGAAAATAGTTCATCATATGATCTCTCCGGTAAATATTTTAGTACTTTAACATCGTTTCAATAAAAATCAATCGTATTCTGAGCCGATTGGTATGGTTTTACTCTCATCAAGCGGGAGTACGATAACAAACCGTGCACCGTTATTGATATTTTCAACCCAGATTTTCCCTCCGAAGCTCTCTTCAATGATGTATTTGGACATATGCAATCCCAGTCCGCTGCCGTGCTCAGTATCTTTTGTCGTAAAGTAAATATCAAAAATCTTATTGATGATATCGGATACGATCCCTCCGGCGTTATCCTCAACACTTATTCTGATCCCTGTTTTAGCTTCATCATCAACACGAATAGTTATTTTTCCATCGCTGATTTTTTTCTCTACAATCGCATCATGCGCATTTTTAATCAGGTTCATCAAAACCTGTATCATCTCATTTTTTGCAATATTCACCTGACGGGTCGTTGAAATATCAAGACGGGTCTTTATTTTTGCGTATTTGAGAAAGACATCACTAAGCTTCAATGCTTCCGCAGCCAAAATCCCGACATCTTCAAGTGATTTTGATTTATCGGTTTTATAAAAATTTCGAAAATCGTCAATTGTTTTGGAAAGATACTGCAAGTGGGTATCAATACTTTCATGCGCTTCTTCAAAACATTGTAGATCACATTTTCCGAGCTTATGTTTGACATACATATCTTGATTGATCAGTGCCAGCGTATTGAGCGGCTGACGCCACTGGTGGGCAATCTGCTCAATCATCTCCCCCATCGCGGCGAGTCTGGATTGCTGAACGAATAGACGATCTTTAAGGCGTGCTTCGTTCAGTGCACACTCTACTTTCTCTCTCAAGGTCACGTTTAGCCGATTTAATTTTTCAATGTATTCGCGCTGCAGCAGATAGACCCGATCGGCTAATGCCAGAGAGAGAAAAATCATCTCGATGGCCGATCCGACCTGCTGCACATTATTAATTCCGTAAAAGCTCGGGATAAGATCGAATTTATTTAATGTGAAGATAATAGTAGCAATCAAAAATGAGCTCCAGCCTGCCACATAAAAACGTGCGGCTCTGTATTCATGCCGCATGACGCTGAGACCTGCGATAAGCAGCAATAACGGCAAAACCGAAGCGAGCGCCGCATTAAACGGTATAACCATGCTGTAAGGAAAATATAACGAGGCCGCCACCATCACAAAACTGATAAGCATCATTAGAACAATCAGATTGTCCACTTTCGGAGCATACAACGGAGTATTTAAAAAATGGCGGCTGAAATACAGTGCGCAAAACGACGTTAATGCGATAAACATGCTCGATCCGTGTTCAATGAACCACAGAGTATCGCCCCAGATGTATTTAATTCCCAATCCGTCAAAAGAGAGCTGCCATAGGATAAAAGAGAGCAAAAACAAAATATAGCGCATGTAATTGCGATCGCGGGTATAAATATACAATACGATGTTGTAGAGCAATACAATAAAGAAAATCCCGTAATATATCCCCACAAAAAAATTGTTTTGCTCCAACTCTTCCATCAGTGTTTCCGAAGAGAAAACGGAGAGAGGAAGCTGCATCGAACTTTGGGTTTTTATCCGCAGGTACAATGTCGAATCGGGAATATTTTTAAGAGGAAGGTCCGAAATAAAGTAGTGCGATCCGATATCGCGAAAAGAAAACGGTTGGGATGTCCCCGTTTTTTCATGTTTGATTAGCGTCCCGTCTGGCTTGAGCAAATAAATATCGATATATTCCAAGAGGGGATAATCGATTTTTACCCACCACCGCGTATCATCCGCAGCCGAAAGATTACGAAGATCGATTTTAAACCAATAAACCGATTTTGTAAATCCGAAATTAACGCTTCGTTCTTTCAGATAGGGGGTGAATTGTTGAGATTTTATGTGTTCGAAGTCTGTCTCTCCCGAAACATCTTCCACGTAAGAGATCGCATCATTAGCGGGAGAGACAACATCTTTTTTCAGTGTTAACAGAGATGCATGAAGCGTTAACGCAAAAAAAACGGCAAGAAAAATTAGTTTTCGCACGCTAAATTCGTTTGCGCAACGCCTCTTTGAATCCCCACCCTTTCCTCGATTCGGTAAGAGTTTTTCGATCCAAATCCACAATTAAAAGTTCTTCGGTATTCCCCAGATCCGCTTCGACCTCTCCATCAGGAGAAACGACCATGGAATCGCCGTAAAACTTCCATGCGTGTTTTTCGTCACAATACTCACCGACCCGATTAGCGCGAAGGATGTAGCAGTTATGGGTAAATGCTCTTGTTTTAATCAATTCACGCCAACGGTTATGCGATTCAAACGTCGAAGCGCTCGGAACCAAAACGACATCGACCATCTTCGAATCAACCGCTTGCCATAAGGGATCGAAATGGGTCTCAAAACCGCTCATTACGGCAAATTTAAGCCCGTCAAGGGCAAATATCATCGGAGGTTTTACCGCTTCTACCGGATTGTTAAAAAACTTCTCTTCGTTCCAATGGGGATAATTGATCAATAATTGCTGTGGATAATAGGTAACACTCCGTCCATTGATTTTAGCAATCATTTTCGTGCACTCTTTTTTCTTCACGGTTACAATCGGTGCAATAAAAGTAAGTTCGTATTTTTCTGCTAAAGCTTTAAGGGTCTCGATTTGGTGCGTACTTTGCTCCGCAATCATATTCAAAGGCATTTGAATCAGCTCTTTGAAAAAAGGGTTTAGAAGATATTCTCCCAATAAAACCAGTTTTACCCCTTTTTGATTCGCTACACGGGCATAGTTCTCGAGTTTATTACTTCCCATTCCGATAGAGGGGAGTTGCAGTATAGCGGCACGCATTATTGCTCCTGATTTTTGATGATTTGAATCTGCAACTGTGCATTCTGCAGCATAGTTTCAGCGATTTTTAACTCTTTCATCCCCTCTTCGTAAGCTTTAACACTCTCATTCATCGGCAATGCGGGGTCCATTAACTTTTCTAAAATGGCTTTGGCATTGGCAATTTTTGTCTCAAAACTCTCTTCCGTGCTCATAGTGCCTCCCGAACATAATTCTCTATTTTATCAATTTCCACCAAAAAAGCGTCATGTCCGTAATCGCTTGCAACTTCGAGATAATCGCTATTGGTTTTTCCCAATGCCACCATCGCCGCATGGATAGACTCCATCTCGGAGGGGAGAAAAAGGATATCTTTTTCAAATCCGACCAGATAAAGCTCGGCATTGATTTTATTCAAGGCCTCTTCGATCGAATCAAATCCGCGTGAGAGATCGTAAATATTGATCGCTTTAGTGATGTAAAGATACGAGAGCGGATCAAACCACTTTGTAAAATTGTACCCGTTGTACTCTAAATACGACTCAATCTGAAATTTTCCGAACAGTTCATACAATCCGTCGGTTCGTTTGTACTCGCGGCCGAACTTCTTTGCCATCGATTGATGGGATAAAAAGCTGATATGACCGGCCATCCGTCCTATCGCCATACCGCTTAACCCGTTCTCCCGTATCACTTCGGGATCATAATAGCCGTTTTTGAATTCGGGATCTTTGAGTATCGCCTCTTGCGCCACTTTGTTAAACGCAATAGCCCACGGCTGCGTTGCCGCCGTCGTCGCCATAGCGATGATTTTTTTGGCAAAATTGGGGAAAAAGACACCGAATGCCAATGCCTGCATCCCCCCCATCGATCCGCCGATTACGGCATGTACCTGATGGATTCCCAAACGATCGAATAAAATACGCTGCGCTTTGACCATATCCAAAATAGTGATTACGGGAAATTTATAGCGGTAGGGATCGTTGTACGGATAGCGCAGAGACATCGGTCCGGTTGAGCCGAAACAGCTCCCGATCACATTGGTACAGATCACGAAAAACCGGTCGGTATCGACCGCTTTTCCCTGCCCTATAAGAGCGTCCCACCAACCGGGTTTATTGTCCCCCTCATACGTTCCGGCCGCATGATGAGAACCTGTGAGGGCATGACAAATCACAATCACATTATCCCGCGCTTCATTGAGCTCGCCGTACGTCTCATAGACGATATCATACGGTTCCAAGATACGCCCGCTCTCTAAATAGAGCGGATTGGTGAAATGTTCACTGTGAATTTGCAAATTTAACATGGAACCCTTTACGCGCTAAATGCCTGTTTCAAGTCATCGATCAAATCAATCGGAGATTCAAGTCCGATGCTGAGACGAATAAGTCCCGACGGAACCCCGCACGCAATCAACTCTTCTTGCGAGAGCTGCTGATGCGTCGTCGATGCCGGATGGGTAATGATCGATTTTGAGTCTCCGATATTAACTACAAGTGAAAATAACTTCGTCGCATCAACGATTTGTTTCGCTTTTTCGAAGCTCTCTACTTCAAAGCTTAACAAACCGCTTGCCATTCCGCCCTCAAAATAGCGCTGTGCATTGGAGTAATTGCTGTTGCTTTTCAACCCCGGATAATTCACTTTTTTGACCATCGGATGAGATTCTAAAAACTCGGCTACCGCTAATGCATTGCGGGAGTGTTCTCGCATACGCAGAGAGAGGGTTTCAATCCCCTGAATAAAGAGCCATGAATTAAACGGCGATACGACAGCGCCCAAGTCGCGTAAAAGCGATAAACGGGCACGCAGTGTAAACAACGGCAACGGAACATCGACATAGACCAAACCGTGATAACTCTCATCCGCTTCGTTAAATTGCGGATAGCGGGCATTTCCTTTGATGAAATCGACCAATCCCTGACGCTCAACCATAATCCCGCCGATTGCAAGTCCCTGACCCGTCGTATATTTACTCGCACTGTGAACAACCACGTCAACGCCATGCTCAAGCGGTCGGCAAAGAACCGGAGTCGCAACCGTATTGTCCACGATCGTAAGAATGCCGTGTTTTTTAGCGATTTCCGTAATCGCGACGATGTCAGCAACATCGATACTCGGGTTTGTCAAGGTCTCAAAAAAGATCGCTTTGGTTTTATCATCCACTAACGCTTCGATCTCGCTCGGGTTTTGAACGTCGAAATAACGGGCGGTTATGCCGAAACGTTTTAAAGTAAACGATGCCTGAGTCAATGTTCCGCCGTAAAGCTGGCGGGCGCAGATGATATTATCTCCCGCTTCGGCCGCATTGGCAATCGCGTAAAAAATCGCCGCCATACCGCTGGAGGTTGCCAACCCTGCCGAGCCCCCTTCTAAAGTTGCGAACCGTTTTTCAAATACGTCCGTTGTCGGATTGTTCAAACGGGTATAGATATTCCCGAGTTCTTTAAGTGCAAATAGGTTTGCCGCATGTTCGACATCGCGAAATTCATACGCGGTAGTTTGGTAAATCGGTACCGCCATCGTACTTTGAGAATCTTTGTCGTATCCCGCATGAAGCGCTTCAGTTTGGAGTTGCATAATCATCCTTTACAGTGTTTTGTAAATTATTGTACCGTCATCCCACACTTTTTCCCAAGTATCCCTACTAATTTAATAGGAATTATAGAGCTATAAATATAATTTATACGTGGTAATTCGGAGCTTCCTGAGTGATGATAACATCATGAACATGAGACTCTTTAAGCCCAGCACTGGTGATTTCAACAAATTCCGCTTTGTCCCAGAACGCTTCGATACTCTCACTGCCGCAATATCCCATAGAAGAACGAAGACCGCCCATCATTTGGTGTACTACCGCAGCAATGCTTCCGCGGAACGGTACACGCCCCTCGATCCCCTCCGGAACCAATTTGTCCGCCGCTGTCCCCTCTTGGAAATAACGGTCGGTTGACCCTTTGGTCATCGCACCGATTGAGCCCATACCGCGATACGATTTGTACTGACGCCCTTGATACATGATGGTATCTCCCGGCGATTCTTCGGTACCGGCTAGGAGAGATCCTGCCATAATAACGCTTGCACCGACGGCAAGAGCTTTTGCGATATCCCCTGAATAGCGGATACCGCCGTCGGCGATAATCGGTACTCCGTGTTTGCGCCCGACTGCGGCACACTCATCGATAGCCGAGATTTGAGGAACCCCTACTCCGGCAACGATACGGGTCGTACAGATCGATCCCGGCCCGATACCGACTTTGACACCGTCAGCACCCGCTTCGATAAGTGCCAACGTCGCTTCGCCCGTCGCAACGTTTCCTGCGATGATATCGACGACCATGTCTTTTTTGATCGCTTTTACGGTATCGATAATCCCTTTCGAGTGTCCGTGAGCCGAATCGAGAACCAATACGTCGACACCCGCATCAACAAGGGCGCGTGCACGGTCAAGCTGTCCGACACCGATCGCCGCACCGACGCGGAGACGACCGAAATCGTCTTTATTGGCATGCGGATATTCGATTCGTTTTTTGATATCTTTAATTGTAATAAGACCTTTTAAAAATCCGTTTTCGTCGATAATCGGAAGTTTTTCGATCTTGTTTTTATGCATGATCTGCTCAGCCTCTTCGAGGGTAATTCCCGCTTTTGCCGTAACAAGCGGCATCGGCGTCATTACCGCTGAAGCCAATTTTTTCAAATCTTTCTCAAAGCGCATATCGCGGTTGGTCAAAATACCCAAAAGTTTATTGTGTCCGTCTACAACCGGAACACCTGAAATTCTGAATTCGCTCATCAACTCTTCGGCTTCGGAAAGTGTTGCATCGGGATGAACGTAAATCGGATCGATGATAATACCGCTTTCCGATTTTTTGACTTTTTTGATCTGTTTAACCTGAGTCTCGATGTCCATGTTTTTGTGGATGATCCCGATACCGCCCAAATGGGCCATGGCAATCGCGGCACGGTATTCGGTTACCGTATCCATAGCGGCAGATACCATCGGAATATTGAGAGGAATATTACGGGTTAACATCGTTTTTAGACTCACCTCTTTAGGGAGAACCTCAGAGTATTTAGGGATGAGCAATACATCTTCAAAAGTGAGGGCGCGTTTACGAATATTCATGAGGTTATCCTTGTAATTGAGTTTCGAGGCTAAGTGCCCCGTTAAAGAGTGTTTGCTCCGCATACGGAGCGGCTATCAGCTGAAGACCGACCGGCATACCGTTATCGGCCGTATCAACCGGTAAAGAAATGGCGGGAAGCCCGGCCAGGTTTACCGAAATCGTATAGATATCGCTCAAATACATCTCGAGCGGATCGCTAAGCGCCCCGAACTCATACGCCGTGCGCGGAGCTACCGGAGTCAAAATAAGATCAACTTCTTCGAAAATCTTATTATACTCCTCTTGAATCAATCGACGCACTTTTTGCGCTTTGACATAATACGCATCGTAATAGCCGGATGAAAGGACGAAGTTACCGAGCATAATACGGCGTTGAACCTCAGGACCGAATCCGTTTGATCGGGTTTGAAGGAACGTATCTTTGAGATTATCCCCTTCTACCCGGTTTCCGTAACGGATTCCGTCATAGCGGGCGAGATTCGTCGTCGCTTCCGCCGTTGCGGTGATATAGTAGGCTGAAATATCGTACTTCGGGTCCATCAACGATTTTTCGACAATGGTATGTCCCGCGTTTTTGAGCGCTTCGACCGCTTTTGCATACGCCTTGCGCACCTCTTCGGAGGCATCTTTGACATAATCGGGAACAATAGCAATTTTCAGTTTGACATTACCGTCAAGTTTATCACTGACCGTTCCGTCATTGCGATCCGCGCTTGTGGAATCTTTCGGATCGTACCCTTGGATAATATCGTACAAAATCGCCGCATCTTCGACGTTTTGGGTCATCGGCCCGATCTGATCGAGTGAACTCGCATACGCACCCAGACCGTAACGGCTTACACGCCCGTAGGTCGGTTTCATCCCGACGATTCCGCAAAATGCGGCCGGTTGTCGAATCGATCCGCCGGTATCGCTTCCCAGTGCCGCTACCGCAAGCCCTGCCGCGACTGCCGCCGCCGAACCGCCCGAACTTCCTCCCGGAACACAGTTATGGTTCAGTGGGTTAAGCGTTTTGCCGTAACAGCTGCTCTCGGTCGTCGAACCCATCGCGAATTCGTCCATATTGGTTCGTCCGAACGGTGACATATTGGCGGCCAGTAATTTTTCGATAACGGTCGCATTGTAGGGAGCAATATACCCTTTGAGAATATTGGAACCCGATGTTACTGACCATCCATTGACCTGAATGTTGTCTTTAATAGCGATAGGAATCCCCTCACCGACATTAAGCACATCGATATACGCATTCAATTCAGGATTGGCGGCAATCTTGGCTTGCAACTCTTCTTTGAGTGAGCTAAGTTCATCTTTCGAGAGCTTTAATGCCTCTTTGAGTGTTATCATACACGTTCCTTTCTACGTTTTGCTTGTTTTACCATCGCAATGCCCAAAGCAATTACGACAAAAATAACCCCGACCGTTTCTGCAATAAAGCTCAGAGGAACGGCTTGTGTGACATCGATCATTACGCAACAACCTGCGCGCAGCGCGGACACAAAGTCTCTTCATCTTCGCTATGGTATTTCCAGCAGCGTGGGCATTTTGCTTTGGATGCAAGGGCAATATTGAACGTATCCCCCTCGATCTCAAACGTCCCTAAAATATCTTTCAGTTCGCAGGCACACCATTTAGAGATGACCAAATACTCTTCGATGTCCGCTTTTTTCATTGCTTTGGCGGCTGTCGAAGTCGTTGATATAACCAGTTCAAGGGTATTTTTGATCACTTTCTCTTTTTTCAGTCCGTCCACGATCTCATTGAACTTTTCGCGGATCACTTTCATCGTCGCTTCATCCCAGCTGCTCTCAACACTTTCAATCGAGGCATAGGTTACATCGAAAATGTCGTTTGCCGACCCTTTTAAAATTATCGGAGCGTTTTCAAAAATCTCATCGGCAGTATAGGTCAAAATCGGAGCGATAAGACCCAACATCGATTTAGCAATAATCGCCATAGCACTTTGCGTCGAGCGGCGTTCTGCAGAATTAGCGCCGTCACAATACATACGGTCTTTCGTAATATCGATATAAACTCCGCTGAGTTCATTAACGATGAAATAGTTCAGTCCACTCATCCCGTGAACGAAGTTGTACTCTCCGAATAAACGATGGGTCTCGTCAAACACCTCTTTGGCTTTGGAGACGATCCATTTATCGATTTCGCCCATTTCACTGTACGGCACAATCGTCTCAAGACCGTCAAGATTCGCCAGCATAATACGGAACGTATTTCGGAGTTTTCGGTATTGATCCGCCGTTTGTTTGAGGATATTGCCGGAGATTTTCAAATCTCCCTGATAGTCGCTCATCGCTACCCACAAACGTAAAATCTCGGAACCGTACTCTTTGAGAACCGATTCGGGAGCGACAACGTTCCCTTTGGATTTTGACATCTTCTCACCCTTCTCATCGACGGTAAACCCGTGAGTCAAAAGGGCTTTGTACGGAGCGATATGCTCCACCGCCGTACTTAAAAAGAGGGAGGATTGAAACCATCCGCGATGCTGATCGGAACCTTCGATATACAAATCAGCCGGATACGTACCCGCATCGTAGTTGCGTGATTTGAGTACCGCATTCCACGTTGAGCCGCTGTCAAACCATACGTCGAGAATGTCACTTACTTTTTCGAGTTCATCCGCTTTGTACGGGCATCCCGGATAGAGAAGCTCTTCGATAGACATCGAGTACCACGCATCGGTACTGTGCATCTCGAAAATCATCGCGATAAAGTTGAGAACTTTCTCATCGAGGATGACTTCTCCCGTCGCTTTGACACGGAAAAATGCGATAGGAACACCCCAGTCACGCTGACGTGAAATACACCAGTCAGGGCGATTTTCAACCATCGAGCCTAAACGGTTACGCCCCGATTCGGGGTAAAACGCCGTTTTGGCCACTTCTGCCTGAGCGATTTCGCGAAGCGTTTTAGTCTCACCCTCCGGAGTTCCGTCCACGCTGATAAACCACTGCTTTGTCGCACGATAGATCAATGGGGTATGGCTTCTCCAACAGTGCGGATAGGAGTGACGGAATTTGGAGACTTTCAGAGCACTCTCACCCAATAACGCGATAATCGGCTCATTCGCTTTGAAAATATGGGTTCCGACAAACTCTTCGGCATTCGGGAGAAGTTTTTCACGAACGATAGTTTGATCGTAGCATCCCGTCTCATCAACCGGCATTACCACTTCGAGGTTGTAGCGAAGACCGATACGGTAGTCGTCTTCCCCATGCCCCGGGGCAGTATGAACACATCCCGAACCGTTCTCCATCAAAACATGCTCACCGAGAACTAAGTGAGACCCGCGGCCGTTAAGCGGGTTGATAGCATAAAGATTTTCGAATTTTATCGCTTCAATACGCTGAACAACGGTTCCGGTAAATACACCCTCTTCGATCAGTGCGTTATAACGCTTTTCGGCAACGATATAGCCATCAGAGGTTCGGACATACACTTCATCAGGATTGAGTGAAATCCCCGTATTGGCAGGCAATGTCCACGGTGTCGTCGTCCAGATGACGATCGCCGCTTTCCCCTCGATCCCGGCACGTACTTTAGCCTCGTCACCCAGTTCAAACGCGACATAGATCGAGTAGTCCTCTTTATCTTCGTATTCGACTTCCGCTTCGGCAAGTGCCGTGCGCTCCGCCCAGCTCCAGTAAACCGGTTTTGAACGCTCGATTAATAGCCCTTTTTTGGCAACTGAACAAAGGGTACGGTAAATATTAGCCTCAAACTTGGAATCCATCGTCAGATACGGATTGTCCCAATCGGCGACAACGCCCAGTTTTTTAAACTCTTCGCGTTGGATATCGATAAATTCACGTGCGTGATCGCGGCACATTTGGCGCACTTCAGCGGTACTGAGAAGCTCTTTTTTCTGCTTTCCGCCCAGTTTTTTCTCAACCTGCTGCTCGATCGGCAGACCGTGACAGTCCCAGCCGGGAGTAAAGCGAACCGATTTTCCGTTAAAATAATGATATTTGACAATAATATCTTTAAGGACTTTGTTCAATGCATGCCCGATATGAGTATGTCCGTTGGCATACGGAGGACCGTCATGCAATGTAAAACTTTGGGCATCTTTACGATTTGCTTTCATTCGGCCGTAGACATCTTTGGCAATCCACGAAGCATAACGTGCAGGCTCGTTTTGAACCAAATTTCCGCGCATCGGAAATTCGGTCTGAGGTAGAAGGAGGGTCTCTTTATAATCCATCTGTTACCTTATATAAAAAGTGGTGCATTATAGCGTTTAGGTGATTAAATTTTGCTGTCACTATGCTATACTATCCCAATTTTATAGACGGGGAAGCCATGAAACGTGATGTTATTTTCGTAGGCAATCGGCTGATTTTGAATGAAGCGTATGAGCGTTATATCCTCCGAAGTATTAAAAATCGTCTTGCTTCTATCGACTCAATCAACTATTTTGAAGAGTCGGACAAAGGGTTATTTCTACACCTCGAAGGACTTTTGAAACACGAATCAAAACTTATTATCGTTACGACCAAAAATACTTTTACCATCGTAGGAAAACTTCTCAGTACCGTTACGGCGGACAACCAGATTCTAAGAGAGCAGATGCTTATCCCCTCGCGTGCCGGCATTCTCGAAAACGGCAGCTATCTCCTCACCCACAACACGTCTGAGATTAACGTAGTTTTGGCGAATGAGGGGAAATCGCTCCCTCCGATCCTCATCGATGAAGAATCTCGTTATGCTACGATCCACCTCTTTAACGAAGAACTTCTCAGTGCCCAAACCCTCCTCGAACCGTTAGCCCAAAATTTCGATGTAAGACTGGAATTTAGCGAACTCATCGAGGGATGGCTAAAGATCCGTATCCAAACACGAAAGCACGGAAATCTTTCGCAGTTTATCGCATCCGCACGCGGACTAATGCACCATAAAGTAATTGCCGCCACCAATATCGCCGCATTTATTATTGAGAAACTGAACCACCATCATAAAAAACTCTCCTTCGCCGAAAGCTGCAGCGGAGGATCGCTCGCTCATTTTTTCACGTCCCAAAGCGGTGCCTCCACTATTTTTGACGGTTCACTGATTACCTATTCCAACACCCTCAAAGCCAACTGGCTGGCCGTTGACGAGGAAGCACTTGAACAGCACGGTGCGGTGAGTGCCGAAGTTGTTTTAGAGATGTCGGAGGGGGCAATGAATGTCAGCTTTGCCGATTATGCACTCTCTATCAGCGGCATTGCAGGCCCTACCGGCGGCAGTGAAGCCAAACCTGTCGGAACCGTCTATATCAGTGCACGCTCAAAAACCTCCGTTCATACCGAACGTTTTCATTTCGAAGGAGATCGTAACTATGTCCAAGAACAAAGTGTCTTAATGGCCGTTAAAATGCTCCTTAATATTGATAAAGAAATATTTTTTACCTAAATCGCTTTTTTTCCTTGACAAAACAACATCTTTCCCCTATAATTTCGCCCTCACAATCACCGAGTTTTGATGATTGAAGAGGTCTCGTTAGCTCAGCCGGTAGAGCATCTCACTTTTAATGAGGGGGTCGATGGTTCGAATCCATCACGGGACACCATATTGTTGATATAAGTGACCCTTTCGTCTAGTGGCCAAGGACACTATCACTTCATGGTAGGAACAGAGGTTCAAATCCTTTAGGGGTCGCCATTTGTTCGAATGTTATTTAGATTTATTTCAAAAACTCACGGGAGTTTAGCTCAGTTGGTAGAGCGCTACCCTTACAAGGTAGATGTCACAAGTTCGAGTCTTGTAATTCCCACCATAATTTTTGGCTGCAGCGGTAGTTCAGTTGGTTAGAATGCCTGCCTGTCACGCAGGAGGTCGCGGGTTCGAGTCCCGTCCGCTGCGCCATATGTTATTTCGATTTATTTTTAAAACTCACGGGAGTTTAGCTCAGTTGGTAGAGCGCTACCCTTACAAGGTAGATGTCACAAGTTCGAGTCTTGTAATTCCCACCATTCGTTTAGGTTGCAGCGGTAGTTCAGTTGGTTAGAATGCCTGCCTGTCACGCAGGAGGTCGCGGGTTCGAGTCCCGTCCGCTGCGCCACCTTTACTCTCTATTTCTAAAACAATCACATTGTATCTTTCTATTGTGCTATCATATTCAAATGAAACTCAAACCTTCTCTTTTTATCGTTTATATTTTTATTTGGCTGATATTGGCAATCCATCCATCCTATCGGAATGACTGGGCGCTGGAAAATATTTTGGTCTTTATAGCTCTACCGATTATTATTGGGAGCGAGAAACGGTTCGGTTTTTCCAATGCAAGTGCCTGGATGCTCTTTGTGTTTTTTGTTTTGCACGGTATCGGCGCACACTACACCTACAGCGAAATGCCCTATTTTAATCCTGTTACCGAGTTTTTCGGATTCGAACGCAACCATTATGACCGACTTATTCACTTTCTGTTTGGGCTGTTACTCTTTTTACCGTTTTATGAATGGTTCTCATCCTTTCAAAAATCGCATAAGCTCATATCAATTCTTACCCTTCTTTTTCTATTTTCCGCTTCCGGCTTTTATGAAGTGGCTGAATGGCTCATTACCCAAATGACGCATCCTGACTTGGGAACCGCATTTTTAGGTGTCCAGGGAGATCAATGGGATGCGCAGAAAGATATGGCATGCGGCTATCTCGGAGCACTCATCGCGGCACTCCTGCATACCCCTTTTATACGACGCTCGCGCCGTACACTCTCAAACGATCTTTATCAATTGACCGAATAAGCTTTTTGTGCCTGATTGACGCTGCTTAACGATTTAAATTCGGAAACACCCTTTTGAGAACTTCCCGATTCAAGCGTGCTCAGAGAAACAGAAATCCCCGATTCAAGAGTCGGTTTGATTTTGGCCTCACCGACTGAGGCTTTCTGGTTTTCTACCTCACCCGCATTTTGAGTACTATCCTCTTTTTTTGTGCTGGCAGGATCAGGACGACCCACCTGAAACGGTTGAGGATAAGGCGTTTGAAAAGTATATGAAGTAACTTGCATATTGCACCTCCTATTTAAATAACTATAAACCTCTCTTTAGAAAAATTCGCTTAAAATTAAGGATTACTTCACAAAAGGAAATATCATGAACATTCTAATCGTTATTCTCATTCTCCTCGTTCTCATTACTGTTTTGATGTACAACTCGCTCATCGGTAAAAAAAATCAGGTAGACAATATTTTCGCCGGAGTCGATGCCGTTCTCAAAAAACGATATGATCTTATCCCCAATCTTGTCTCTTCGGTTGAGCGGTATATGGAACACGAAAAGTCCGTATTGGAAAAAGTGACCGAACTCCGTGCAGAGGCACTGAAACCCGATCTCACAAATGAGCAGAAAATTGCGTATGATCAAAAATTCTCAGCCCTCTTAGGATCTATCACCGTTGCCATGGAAGCGTACCCCGATCTCAAAGCCAATGAAAACGTGATCCATCTGCAGCGATCACTCAGTGAAATCGAAGAACAGATTTCTGCCGCCCGCCGTGCCTACAATCAATCCGTCACCAACCTCAACAATGCCATAGAGATGTTCCCGACCAATCTGTTGGCGGGCTGGATGAATCTGAGCCGGCGCGCCGTTTTTGAAATCACCCACAACGAACGCCAAAACGTCAATGTCAAAGAGTTATTCAACCGATCATGAAATCTGTATCCGAGCTCACCGACTTTTATTACAAGGAGCTCTATCCGCAGCTGAGTGAACTCGAAAAAACACGGATAGCTATCCTTTCTCAAATGAAATTTTATGGAGTTATTGGCATCGTTATTTTCTTAGTTATCGCACTTTGGATTGGAAAACACTTCGGATTGTTGTCTCCGTTCATAATATTTTTGTTTATCGGGATAGTCGCACTTGGCGGAGTTATCTATAATATGCTGATCCGCGACTATACGAAAGACTTTAAAGAGCGTATCATCACTCCGCTCATTCAAGCCATCGATCCGCAGCTGAGCTATACACCTTATCTGTTTCTTCCGCGTCATCTGTTTGAACGCTCAGCTTTGTTTAACCACTCTATCGACCGGTACGGCGGTAACGATTGCGTCAGAGGCTCAGTTCACAACATTCCCATCGAATTTTCCGATATCCATGCCGAATACCGAACCCGAGATTCCAAAGGAAAATCCCAATGGCATACTCTCTTTCGAGGGCTGTTTCTTGTTGCGGAGTTCAATAAAAACTTTAAAAGCAAAACGGTTGTTCTCCCCGATCTTGCCGAAAAAACATTCGGCGATTTGATCGGAGGATGGCTGCAGTCCATTAATCTCTCACGTGACAAAGTAATACAATTAGACGATCCCGAATTCGAAAAACAATTCGTCGTTTACGGCAATGACCCTATTGAAGCGCGCTATATTCTAACCCACTCGATGATGCAAAGAATTGTGGATTTTCAAAAAAAGATCCCTCACCCCCTTTTCATCTCTTTTGTCCAAAATCATATTCATGTTGCCATCAATACGGGCAAAGACCTTTTTGAACCTTCAGTATTCACCTCTCTTCTTGAGTACAAACAAGCAATGGAATATGTCAATACCTTGCAGTATACGATCGGACTGATTGAAGAGCTTAAACTAAGCGAAAAACTCTGGAGCAAAATTTAATATAAAGATTGAGAGTTATTGCTGTATAATATTTTTTTATGCTAAATGCCGATAAAGAGAGGAGAGAGGGGATGTTTTTTCGGATTATTTTGCCCCTTATATTCTACGTTTCCTCCTCTTTTGCTTCAATCGTAATTTCTGAAAATACGGATCAAATTTCTAAGTTTTCTATCCCTTATGTTTATGATGAAGAATCGCTTTTATCGGTCGAAGACATTGCCGATAAAAATTTCACTCAAACGATCCCTTCTCAATTTTCATTCGGATATAAAGACGGAACCGTATGGTTCAAACTAACCGTTCAGAACAAGAGTAGAAACAATCAGTTTATCCTTTATTTTAATGAACCGTTTTGGTCCACGTTTAATCTGTATGAACCTACATCATCAGGGTGGATAAAACACAGCGGGGGCCTTTTGACACCGCTAAGCGAGCGTCAAATCGAAGATGCAAATCCTACTTTTCCTCTAACGATAGCACCCGGTACTTCCAAAACCTATTACATACAGGGACAGACGATCAATGCCCAAATCGGTGCATTTAAGCTCTATAGCGAAAAAGAATTTTTTAGACCGAGCCGATTGACCCTCAGAACGTTTTATCCTTTTTATTCCGGGATTCTTTTTATCATTTTGATTTTGAATATATTTCTGTTAGTCGAGATGCGGGAACGAATATATGCCTATTATATTGGATACGTGTCATCGTTTATCGCTTTTGTCACTATGTTTAACGGCTGTTACCTCTATATCGGCTTTTGCCCGTGGGAACAGGGACTTCACGTCATCGGTACCATAGTTTTGGCATTTATGGCCCTTTTTTCCAAAACGTTCCTTGAGTTGGAAAAGCATTTCCCGAAAATGAATCGGTTATTCAAACTCTTTGCGCTCTCTTTTTTGACTTTCGGAGTTTTAATCCATCTCGAAATACCTTTTGCAACACTATTTTTCAATATTCTCTCAACTCTATTCATCGCCATTTTACTTGTTCTTGCCGTTAAAATCTGGCTAGAGGGAAAGATGCAAAATTCTTTTTATCTCATTGCCCTCATGATTTATATGCCGACAATGGGGATGATGGTATTAACGTTCAACGGCTTTTTGGAAAACACCGATATCACCCGGTACGCTTTTTTATTCGGTGCTTTGATCGAAATCATATTTTTCGCTCTTATCCTGGCTCAGAGATTTCATGCGGCTAAAGATGAGAAAATCCAACTCCAAAAAGAGTTATTGGCAGAAAAAGAGAAGAATCAAGAATATCTTGAACACAAAATTGACAAACAACGCCAAGAGATCAAAGAGAAAAATGCCATTCTTTTTCACCAGTCCAGACATGCGGCAATGGGAGAGATGATTTCCATGATCGCCCATCAGTGGAGACAGCCACTCAATACACTGGCCATCATCATACAGAATCTCTATTTTCAGCATAAACTGGGGCAATGGGATGACGAAAACTTTGAACAATCACACGATCAGTTCAATGAACATTTACAGTATATGTCCAAGACCATCGACGATTTCCGCAATTATTATAAAAATGACGAGACGAAACGCCCCGAAAATATCGGAGAGATCGTAGAATTAGCTTTAAGGTTGTGCGATGTCTTTTTAAAATATGCCAAAATCAAAACGATATTGACGATTTCAACCGTTAAAAGGGGGTATCTCTCAAAAAACGAATTGATTCAAGTCTTGATGAATTTGATCAAAAATGCGCATGATGCCATCGTAGAACGGGGTATCCATACAGGAAAAATTACAATAATTGTAGAAGAAACAGACGGTTCTATAGCTATAAATGTCTGCGACAACGCAGGAGGCATTTCGGGTGCTATTGCGGATAAAATTTTTGAACCTTATTTTTCGACGAAATCCGAAAACGGGACAGGCTTGGGATTGTATATGTCCAAATCCATTATCGAAGACCACTTCCGTGGTGCCCTTACCTTTCAAAACATCGATGAGGGGACCTGTTTTACGATAGTGATTCCTATCTATGATAAAAGCATGGAAGAGAATAAAGCACCCTAACCGATCCAAACTAGAGTTTTTGTATTGCCCGACCCAGCGTGTCAAAGAAAAGACCCAGCTTCTCCGCAGTCGCTTCTATCGTAAATTCCGCCCCTCTTTCTCCGAATATTTTATGAAGACATCGAATAGCTTTTTGGGTAATCTCATATTCCACCATCGAAACGTTCGTATATTCACAGGTAAAACGCTGTGTGTAAAGCTTTTCATAGGGCAATAACTCCGCTTGTGCGTACGCCGCATTTGCCGCTTCGGCATACGCACGTACCAATCCTCCCGGTCCCAGTTTCGTACCTCCGAAATAGCGCACCGTAATTACTGCGGCATTAATCAGTTCATGCCCCTGCAGCACGGATAGCGTAGGCTTCCCCGAAGTCCCTTTAGGTTCGCCGTCATCACCGCTGTATTCGACGATCTGATCAAACTCATTGAGACTTCGGGTGGCACTGACAAAATGAACCGCTTTGGGATGAATGGATCGCAGATAGCTCATCTGTTCTTCATACTCAGAGACAGGCATTAAAAATGCGATAAATTTCGATCCTTTGATCTCAATCGTATCACTGAATGTTTCATTTACCGTAACCATAAAACCCCTTCTTAATAGTGCAATTATATAATACCGCCATGAAACTTACCCCTCAAGCGTCACTACTGTATTGGTATGAAAAAAACGGACGACACGATCTGCCGTGGCGAACGAGCGATGATCCCTATCATATCTATGTGAGTGAGGTCATGCTTCAACAGACACAGGTGAAAACTGTCCTCGAGCGGTTCTATTTTCCGTTTCTAGAACGGTTTCCTACCCTGCTGGAGATAGCCGAAAGTGATTTGGATGATGTACTGAAAATGTGGGAAGGACTCGGATACTACACACGTGCTCGAAATCTTCATCATGCCGCCCGCCAATGCAACGGCATCCTCCCTGACAATGCCTTCGATCTAATGGGGCTCAGGGGAATCGGACGTTCAACCGCCCACGCGATTGCCGCCTTTGCGTACCGTGAAAGCCTCCCTATACTTGATGCGAATGTCAAACGGATACTGCACCGCTATTTTGCCTTAAAAGAGCGCAATGAAAAAAAGCTGTGGGAATATGCTTATGCCCTCTTCGATTCCAAGCATCCGTTTGAATACAACCAGGCGATGATGGATGTCGGTGCGACGGTATGTTTGGCAAAAAAACCGCTGTGCGAAGTTTGCCCGTTCGTGAACAGTTGCAAAGGAAAAACAGATCCCCTCTCCTATCCCGAGGGAAAAACTAAAACAATCAAACCGATCCGAATCCGAAATATCGTTGTCCACCAAAGAGATAATCGTTATGCTCTTATTCAGCGTAAAACACGGTTTTTATCCGGTTTATGGGGATTTTACGAGTGTGAAAATATAAGCCGATCTCACCTCCAAAGCTTAGGACATATTACCCAAAGCTATAGCCATTTTACCCTTGAAGCGGACGTTTATCTGAGTCTTGAAAATATCGGAGAGGAAGGATTTGAGTGGTTTGCACTCGAAGAGATCGACCGGCTCTCACTGAGCCGTGCCGATCATAAAGTACTCGAGTTTATAAAGAAAAGCGTTTAGGGTCAAAAAAGGTATCGTCGCTGATGTGGCCGAAAGCGGAGTTGATAGAGACGAACAGATCGGGATATTTTGCTTCCATCTCTGCGAGCATCACTTTCATACTCGCTCTGGCATGAGGCATTTTAACATCAAAGCGCATGGACGGACACGCTTCATCACCGATGGTCGGCATCTCGTTTTCCAACGCACATGCGGCTAATTGGCGTTCACGAAGCTGTATCAACGGTCGGATAACGATTAAACCGTTTCCCGCTTTATATTTGGGAGCCAACGCCCTCATGTGACCGTTATAGATCAAATTCATAAAAAAGCTCTCCGCAGCATCGTCTAGATGATGCCCAAGAGCAACTTTATTGCATCCGTACTCTTTTGCGGCACTGTACAACGCTCCGCGTCGCATACGGGAGAAAAAACTGCAAAACGAAGAGTTTTGTCGAATTTTTTCTCCCGCTATCTCATAGGTATTGGTCTCGTAAATTTTGTGCGGAATGTCATGTTCTGCGCAATGAGCGATCAATGCCGTAAGGTCCTCGCCCATACCGTACGTTACCGTTACGGCAAGAATCTCAAATGTAAACGGGGCGCGCCGCTGCTGCTCCCGCAATGCATGAACCATTGTAAGGGAATCTTTTCCGCCGCTAAGACCGATAAGGATACGATCACCCTCTTCAATAAGAGCGAATTCGGCATTGGTCCGGCCGATTTTGCTCATAATTTTTTTACTGAGTTTAATCGCCAATACGTTTTACCATCTCTAAAATAAATTTGGCGCTTACCTGCGCCGAGCTTTTGAGGAAGGTATCAAAATCCATCCCGGCATCACCGTCAGCCGCATCGCTGATTGCGCGGAGAATAAAAAATGGAACACCGAAATTTTGGCAGACGCACGCTACGCTTGTCCCTTCCATTTCCAATGCATCGGCATTAAACGTCTTCTCTATCCATTCCTTGCGTTCAGCAGATGCGACGAATTGATCTCCCGTAGCGATGATCCCTTCATAAAGATCAACCCCCATATCAACCGCAATTTCAGATGCAAGAGAGCGCATATCCTCATCTGATTCGATCATAACGAAGCTCTCGGGAATAAAACCCTCAGGATGTCCGAAAGCGGTGATATCGACATCATGCTGACACAAAGCACTCGCCATAATCAAATCGCCGATTTTCAAATCTTTGCTGATTCCTCCTGCAACACCGCTAAATAAAAGCGCTTTTGCACCGTAGCGTTCTAACATGATCGTAGCGGTAATCGCTGAAAAAACTTTCCCTATTTTAGAATAGGCGATGATAAGCTCGTGACCTGCATATTCAGCATGATAGTATATATTTCCCGCATATTTCTCAATGGTGTAATTACCCAATGCGGCTAAAATCGGTTCTATTTCTTCGCGCATTGCACCCATAATGGCAATTTTCATCTTATTCCTTACCTATTTTTTACTAAATACCGACCCAATTTTTTTAACCGGCCGTCGAGAGAACATATTTTTTCTTCACATTCAAAAAGTGATAAACGCTGCTCTACTTTTCCCATCGGAGAGAGGACACGACTTCCGCCCCAAAAACCTAGCCCGTCCTCAAATCCGACACGATTGACGAAAACGACATAATTATGGCTCAAAAGTGCGGTAGATTTCAACAACGCATCCCATTGGGATTCTATGCTAATCCCCTCCTCGGTAAAATCACGTGCCGGAGAAGCGGCCAGTACGTAAACAACCTCTGCATCCGATGCGGCAATCGCGGCAATCGTCTCCGCACGCCATACATCTTCACAAATTACCATAATGGCATTTCCGTGAGGAGTTTGAAACGAGACAATCTCATCCCCTGCGCTAAAATAGCGCCCCTCTTCAAACATCCCATAAGTCGGAAGATGATTTTTATGGTGAATATGAAGCAATTGACCTTGTGAAAAGTAAAGGGCGGAGTTATAAACATGCCCTTCATCCCACAGAGCCGCACCGATGACGATATCACACGCTTCGCTTGCCTTTTTCAGATCATTCAACTCTTCTATTTTCCATGCATCTTCATAGAGTTTATCTTGAAGAAGATAGCCGTTGAGAGACAATTCTGGGAAAACAACGACATCCGCGTTTTTGTTTGATTCAACCAAAGCGAGAACGTCAGCGAGGTTCGATCGGCTGAGTTTCGGCGCAAATTGAATCAAAGCTACTTTCATGAGAGTGCTTCACAAACCTTGCCGAGTGAATCCATATCTGAAATGCCTAATGTCTCAACATCGGGAGCATTGCGTTTGTTCAGCCCTTTTAAAACCGCACCGTTTCCGAATTCGATCATCATATCGATCTCACCGGCAATCGCTTCGATCGATTGTTTGTATTTAACGGGCTGAATCAACTGAACTTTGAGAAGTTTCAATGCCTCAGATTTCGTCGCATATTTTTCAGTCGTTACGTTTGATACGATCGGAGCACTGAAACTGTCATTCACCATTACTTCCATTGCTTCGCCCAGCGGTTCCATTGCACTTGAGAGGAGCGGACAGTGGCTGGCAATTGACATGTTTAGAAGCAATGCCCGCTTGGCCCCTGCTTCTTTAAATACGCTCTCCATTGATTGAAGATCTTCTTTGATACCGGCGACCACAAGCTGGCCCGCTTGGTTATAATTGGCCGGCCATACCTGCTTGCCCTCACTGTTGGCTTTTGAGCAAATCTCTTCTACCACGGCGTCATCAAGACCCAAAATTGCCATCATCCCCGCACTGATGCTCTCGCATGCCTGAGACATAAGTTTTCCGCGTTTATGCACCAATTCAACCGCATCGACATAATCGATCGCACCGCTGGCACAAAGGGCACTGAATTCGCCCAACGAGTGGCCCAAAAAGATTACGGCTTCAGTCGGTCGGGATTCTTGAAACAATTTATAGGCAATCATCGATACCAATAAAATCGCGGGTTGGGTGTATTCGGTTTTATCGAGCTGATCGTTTTCCTCAAACAGAAGTTTTGCGAAATCAACTCCGATACGTTCGCCCGCTTTCTCAAACATCTCACGTGCAGTCGCACTGTTTTCGTAAAACGATTTACCCATACCGATGCTCTGGCTTCCCTGACCGGGGAAAATCATCGCGATTTTTTTTGACATTAATGCTCCTTGATTTCTAATTGGTATTCGCCATGGTCGGCAATTTTTTTCCGTAACGTATTGCGGTTCAATCCAAGCCGCTCAGCAAGCTGTAATTGGGATTTAAATCGCTTGATCCCGGCACGGATCAGAGGAACTTCGTATAGATGTAAAAATGCTCTGTAATCGTTATTGCTTCCGAGTTTCTCTTCCAAATAGTGTTCCATAATCTCCATCAAATCATTTTCATTAATGCTGTCAAACAGATAATGCATGTAAACTTGACGCCGTAGAGAAAGTGCGTTTTCACTCAAATCAGGAATAAACCCCTCATAATCAAATGGCTCAGATTTCCCTAAAGTATGGCTTGCTTCTTTGACAAAAGCTTCTACCAATACGGCAACATCTTCATGACGCTCACTAAGCGGCGGCAATGCAAGACGAATCGTAAAAATCTCATCCAACTGATCTTGGGAATAACGGCCTCCGCCGGTTGCTATGACACGTGTACGTGTTTTTTGAATCGTCTCTATAAGACGTTTTAGATTAGCGACATTATCAAGACGATGAATAATGACATCACTATGCGACTCCAATGCATCCAGAAGCTCATCAAAATGAGCTGCATCTATGATGGGTGCATGGGGAAGTATATAACGGGCCAGGGTAAGTTTACCCGTCCCCCGTTCTCCGAAAATGATAGCGTTGACCCCTAATCCTTTAAGTAGATTAGCGGTTTTAAACGCCTCGATAGAAGCGCTTGATGCCGTTAGGAAATTAGTGACATCCACAGCCGTGATTACCGCCACTTCCACAACATCCGCTATCATCCACTTTGTTTTCAGCCGGAATTCCGGTCATTGCTTCTTCAGCCGATGCATCACGTACATTGCTGATAGTAACGGTAAACATTAAATCTTTCCCTGCAAGAGGGTGATTGAAATCGATAATAACCAAATCATCTTTGATCTCTTTAACCACAACTTGAACGGTTCCGCCGTCTTCGCCTTGACCGTACAACGTCATACCGACATTCAAATCAATCCCGGCAAATTGTTCACGCGGAAGTTCTTGTTGTGCTTCTTCATTATAATCGCCGTATGCATCGGCAGCTTTAACCAATACATCACCTTTATCACCCATATTCATATGCGCGATTCCCGATTCAAGACCGGGAATAATTTGACCTTTTCCAAACATAAACGTTAACGGGTGTCCGCCGACATTGCTGTCTACGACAGTACCGCCGTCACGTACTTCATATTCGATCGATACAATTTGATTATTTTCAATTGCCATTTGATTAGCCTTCTTTTAAGATTTTGCGATTGTAGCACATTTACCTATGGTGATGCTGAAAACAGACATTTAGCACTATGGTGCTTATTTTAACTTAGAGAGACGTTCTTGTGCCTCTTTTGAAGCACCGCTTCCGCCGTATTTGGAAATTGTTGCCTGATAGAAAGCTTTAGCCATAGCCGTGTCTCCCGTTTTTTCCATCGAAATACCCGAATGAAGCAATAGCGTCGGCATATAAACCGCTTTCTCGTTGCGAGATGCCGACTCCTTGTAACTTAAGACTGCTTCTTTATATTTTTTTCGTTCAAACAGCGTCTCGCCGATCATATAATATGCATCGGAGACTTTATACTTTTTTTGAATCATTTGTTCGAAATAGCTTTCTGCATCGTCGTATTTTTTTTGAGAAAAAAGCTTATTTGCCTCTTTTTCAATATCGGCATTGGACATTTTTGCAGAAGAAGACGCCGTGCGATCCGGAACACTTACTTTAAGCTGTTTAATCAATACCGCAAACTGTTCTTTTGAAACATAATTCATATTGATCTCATCCACAGCATGGGAGAGCTCTTCTAAAATCGTTTTAAACTGGACGATATTTTCTGTATTAGCGTTCACTTGTTTACTAAGATCATCCAAACTGACACTGCCGTTACTATCGGTTGTCAATTTTTCTTGAAGTTTTTGCAAGATAATGCTTTGCTCGTTGGATTGCTGTCCAAGCCCTTCAAGAATCCCCTGCATACCGTCCAAACGTTCTGTAACCGTCTCAACCTTTGCATTTTGCACATTGTTTTTTTGGATAACGCTCTGAAGCTCTTTTTTGTTTTCTAAAATAAGTTTTTCTTCGTGAGTAAGTCCGTAAGGATTAGGGGAGTTCAGATCGCCCGCACCGAAAACGGAGGGTTCCGTTGCGGATGCGGCGATTGCTAGTAAAAGTGGAAAAATAACTAACAGACGCATTTATGGAAGTTTGAAATCTACACGACGATTTTTTTGCCAGCACTCTTTGGTTTTTTCCAAACATACCGGATTGCTTTCTCCCAGACTTGACATTGCAATAGAATCAGCGCCGATACCGCTGTTAACCAAAGCTGCTTTTACAGCATTCGCACGTTTCAAGCCTAGTGCGAAGTTGTACTCATCACTTCCGAATTCGTCACAGTTACCTTCGAGTTTAATTGATTTGCCTTTAACCAATAACGCATCTTTAGTCATAGCGTCTTGCATATCCGCACGAATATCGAATTTATCGTAGTCGAACAAAATACTAACCAATTGACCGTCAGATCCGTTAGCCCCGTTTGCCCCGTTAGCACCGTCGTTAGCATTTGCAATTGATACCGGAGCGATTACTGCACCTGAATCTGCACCGTTTGCTTTTGTCCCGACAGATGTTCCGTTTGCATTAGCCGTTGCGTCGATTGCAGGCTCTTTAGAGCTACATCCGCTTAAAATTAACATTGCTACTGTTGCACTTAAAAAAGCAACTTTTTTCATCATGACATCTCCTCAGGATTATAAATATAGCGGTATGATACCGTAAAAATCGTTTACTACCAATCAATTGACTGAATTCGCCCTATTTTCAGCGGGAAAATAAAGCTTTTATTGACTCCGAAGCGGATCACTCCGATTGAGCTGCGCGATCCCTCTTGTTTAATGTACAAAATCGCTTGACCGTCGAAAGAGAACTTCGGAAAATCGTTCTCCCCGCTTGCGGTTAGCCGTTGTACATTGCCGGTATTCAGTGACAATAGATGCAGATTGAACGAATTGCCTGCAAACGTAGCACTGTTTTCACGCGCTTTATAGACCAAAAAGTTCTTATACGAACTCAATGAAGAGTTATTCTTCCCCTTATATACCAATTGCGATACCGCCGTGCTATTCATCTGAGTCGAGAATATATTCGGATAGCCTAACCGGTTTGAAACGAAGGCTATCGAGCCGTCTCCCATAAACTGCCCGTTAACATCGATACCGGAATAATTTGTAATTTGTGTTTTAGCCCCTGATGTCAAATCATAAAGATAGATATCAGGCTGACCGTTAGGTGCAAGGGTGAGTAAAAGCCTCTTAGAATCCTCACTTACATCCGAACATACGGCCATGCCGTCTGAACTGATTATCTTATCTTTTTTCCCGGTTTGAAGGCCAAATTTGTAAATCGTCGGTTTAAAATCTAACAAAGAGGTGTAATAAACCTCGCTTTGTTCACTATTAGCCCATTTTGCGAATCCGTACATCCCTCCGGTCAAAATTACTTTTTGATACGAGAGGGTATAATCGGAGACCACAATTTCAGAACGCTTCGGACTTGTTAAACGGACAAAAAGGACTTTACGTTTAATCCAGTCAATCGGCGAGCCTCCCAATTTAGCATTAATATCATACGCAATTGAGTGTGATAGAAAGACAGCCATTTCACTCTGCTTTAATATATAGCTTTTGGCAAAAAGCTCATTTCCGTTTTGAAGCAGTTTAATATCCGCACGAATTCCGCCTACTCCGTCATCCACCAGCCGATATCGGAGCAGGTACTGAGCGCCTTGATGCAACGGAGATGGAGAGAGTGAATTAAACGGTACCGCCGCATAGCTGTCATTAACATTGAACAAAGAGACGACGTTCATATCCGCGGCCAGCATTTGGGTAAACTTACGACTCAAATCACTGGTTTGCAGTGACGAATCTTCGATTGCCAGCGGTGACAATCCCTCAACCCCTTTTACCACTTCTAATGTCGCGTCTGCACCCCATGAAAATTGGATGAATGTCAGAAAAACTAGAATGATTTTCAAATGATTACTCCTTAGCCGTTAAAATGAATTCCAAAACCGTATCTTTGCCCTCGGGATGCTCGGGAAACCGAATAGAGCTTAGCCTATCTTTCAGCCAATCAACTTCTCCGTTAAACGCCGTATTACCCGAATAGCGAAGAACTTTATATCCTGTCAATTTACCTGATGCACTGATATTCATCCTAACCCGTGACATTTCGCCGGCTGTCCCTGAGGGAGGATGAAAATAGGTATAAACCAGTCCTTGAATCTTAGCATGGTATTCGTTAACAAGCGGTCCGGTCGATCCGCCTTGAACAACCATTTTGACAGAAGGTTTGGCCAATTCAACTTTAGATACTTTTTCCGAAAATCGGGGAGTCTCATTTTTTGTTAACATTTCATTTTCAAGTTTGTTTAGCTGCACTTGACGCTTATTATCTTCTTTCGTAACTTTTTGAGGTTTTACATCAGAGAAGAGATCAGATATATCGGGAACCGTTTCAGGTAGTGCAGTCGGTTCTTCTTCCTTTTGGACTGGATCATCCTTAACAGGTATACTAGCAGGTTCAGGAGCCGTTTGTACACTCTCTTTTGCCTCAGAAACCGCAATAGAAACGTTAATAATATCACTTTTGATCATAGCAAACTGTTCTATTTTTGGAGATAGGATCAAACTGTATCCCGCAAAAAAAAGGAGTGTAACAAAAAGAGAAATCGAGATCAATCCGCTAAGATAAAAATAGCGCTCTTGATTCATATCCATTTATAAAATCCTCATCATTATAAAAAAACTTTAGAAATGAATTTTATTGAGCGGTAACAAGCGAAACATTTTGAAAACCGGCTTTTTTAACTACGGCCAAAACATTCATGACATCACTGTAATTCAAACGACCGTCAGCACTGATTCGTACGGTAGAATCTGCGTCATAGGAAGGGGCCAGACGGATAAAATCATCCGCAAAAGTCTCAATCTGAAACTGTTCTTTTCCAATCTTAATTTTGCGCTCATCCGAAATTGAAATCTCGATGGACTCTTTTTTGGTTATCTCTTTTTGAGCAGACCCTTTAGGAAGTCGAATCAACTCTTCGTATACGATATTAGGCGAAATCACCATTAATATGGCCAACAAAACCAACATTACATCGACAAGCGGTGTAATGTTCAGTTCCGGTTTTTCATCCCAATCAAACATGATTATACTTCTTTAGAGAGGAGTGCATCACCTTGCATACGGATCAATCCGGATAATTCGAAAGCTTTTCGCTTTAGAATTTGATGATAGGTATAGGCAAAAATAGCAACAAAAATACCGGATGCGGTTGCGACAAGCGCATCCGATACACCCGAAGCGATAATACTCATCGTCCCGCTTGCCTGTCCGATATGCTCAAACGTACTCAAAATTGAGACAACAGTACCAAATAATCCGATAAACGGAGTCGTTGAAGCCACAACGGAGAGAAACATCAACCCTTTAGTCGCTTCTTTGGTAGCGGCATACGATGCCATATCAAACAAAGAGGTAGAAAGACGCGATGATGATTTAGTAAAGTGGCTTAAATAGGCAAAATCAGGTATTTTATGCGAACCGAGCAATAGCGATTCGAGCGATTGGTTTTCGGTAGATATCCATTGATTCAGTGAAAAAAAACGGTAAAAAAAAGTCCAATTGACCGCAATGAAATAAAGGGAGAGGACCAGTAACACAAAAAGTGTTACCGGATGGCTTTTGTCATAATAATCAGCAAATGTTTGAAACATATCGGTGATTAAATATGGTGTGCCGCAGAATCAATACGTGCTGAAACCGATGCGATCATCGCATTCGAATCGGCAACGCTGTTAATCAACGATTTCGCTTCATCAAGAGCTTTGGCGATATCCCCATCACTCTCTCCACGGATCGCAACGGCACCGTCAACCAAGACAACCACTTTGTTTTGGGTAATTTGTACAACCCCCCAATTCACAACGATTGATTCAGTTTTACCGTTCTCTTTTTGGATATCGACTACTCCGGCTTGGAGTAACGTTGTTAAAGAGACGTGTTCAGGGAGAACACCAAATTCTCCCTCTTCCCCCGGAAGGGTGACGCTTTTAGCGGGACCGTTAAAAATCGATCCGCTTGGCGTTAGCACTTCTAATTGGAGTGTTTCCATAGTGTTTCCTTTAAGGCGAGAAGCAATTACTTGCTTTTCATTTTTTCAGCTTTCTCAATCGCCTCGTTCATATTACCGACCATATAGAATGCACCTTCTGGTAAATGGTCGAATTCACCCTCAAGGATACCTTTAAACCCTTTGATAGTGTCTTCAAGTTTAACATATTTACCAGGAGCACCGGTGAATACTTCCGCAACGTGGAAAGGTTGAGAAAGGAATTTCTCAATTTTACGTGCACGTTCAACAACCGATTTATCATCTTCAGAGAGCTCATCCATACCGAGAATCGCAATGATATCTTGCAAATCTTTGTATTTTTGAAGTGTTTTTTGAACACCGCGAGCTACATTGTAGTGCTCTTCACCGATAATTTGCGGATCAAGCAAGCGTGATGTTGAATCCAATGGATCAACCGCAGGATAGATCCCTTTCTCAGCGATTTTACGGTTAAGAACCGTTGTCGCGTCCAAGTGAGCAAAAACCGAAGCAGGAGCCGGGTCAGTCAAGTCGTCCGCAGGTACGTATACCGCTTGAACCGAAGTGATCGAACCTTTTTTGGTTGATGTAATACGGTCTTGAAGTGCACCCATTTCACGTGCCAAAGTCGGTTGGTAACCAACGGCTGATGGGATACGTCCAAGAAGTGCAGACATCTCAGAACCTGATTGCGCGAAACGGAAGATGTTATCGATGAACATCAATACGTCAAGCCCTTTTTCATCACGGAAATATTCCGCCATGGTAAGACCGGTAAGAGCGATACGGTTACGTGCTCCCGGCGGCTCAGACATTTGACCGTAGCACAGTGCTACTTTGTCCAAAACGCTTGATTCTTTCATCTCATGATAAAGGTCATTCCCCTCACGAGTACGCTCACCGACACCGGCGAAAACAGAAAGACCGCTGTGTCCTTGAGCAACGTTGTTGATCAATTCCATGATAATAACGGTTTTACCGACCCCGGCTCCACCGAATAGACCGACTTTACCGCCTTTACCGTACGGAGCCAAAAGGTCAACAACTTTGATACCCGTTTCGAACATCTCAGTTTTTGTACTTTGATCAACAAGCGGTGGAGGATCACGGTGAATTGACCACGTATCACAATCAGTGATTTGATCTCCGCCGTCGATAGTTTCACCGATAACGTTGAAAATACGTCCGAGAACTTTTTCACCGACCGGAACTTTGATCGGAGCGCCTGTTGCAGTTGCCGCCATTCCGCGAACCAAACCTTCAGACATATCCATAGCAATCGTACGTACACGACCGTTTCCAAGGTGAGATGCTACTTCAAGAACAAGACGAGTCGTATTCCCTTCAACACTTACATTTACTTCGATTGCTTCATTGATTGTAGGTAAATAACCTTCAAAATCAACGTCAACAACCGGACCAATTACTTGAGCAATTTTACCAATCATTCTTTCCTCCATAATTATTTCATCGACTCGACGCCGCTGATAATCTCGATAAGTTCGGTTGTGATCGCCTCTTGTCGAGCTTTGTTAAACTTAACTTTGAGTGAATTAACCATCTCTTTCGCGTTATTAGTTGCCGCATCCATTGCCTGCATACGCGCACTGTGCTCTGCCGCAACTGAATCGATCAGAGCGTAATACATGTTGTATTCAGCGTATTTCGTTACCAATGAATCGAGCATTTTCTCTTCATCCTGCGCTTCAAGTTCCAACATTGTATTGGTAGCTTTCTCACAGTCGTAAGCTTCTACATTGACCGGCAAAATTCGGTTGACGTGCAACTCTTGTGTAATAACGTTTTTATACCCGTTATAAACAAGATAGACCGCATCAACATTCCCCTCTTTGAAATCATTGATCGAGCGTGTCATAAATTCAGACGAGCGCTGCATATCCGGCGCAGAGCTGAGATTTTTAACTTCATCAATCATCTCGACTTGATTGTAGTTGAAAAATTCAATCCCTTTTTTCCCGATACCGCGAAGACGGATTTTGACATTTTTATTTTTGTACTCGTTAATCAAACGTTTAACCGCTTTGATAGTTTGCATGTTGAAACCTCCGCACAAACCTTTATCCGCAGTTACAAAAATAATATCGATCGTTTCGGGAGCATCGTTTTCGATAAAGCAACGGTTTTCAATCCCGCCGACTTTATTGCATTTAATACGCCCCGCGATTTCAGCTATCACTTGATTCGTTTTTTGTGCAAACAGACGTGAACGTTTCGCAAGCTCTTCCGCACGGCGAAGTTTCGCCGTAGACACGAGCTTCATAGCACGTGTGGTTTTTTGCGTGTTCGAAACACTCTTAATCTGTCTTTGAATCTCTTTCAAGTTAGCCATAAAGATCCTTATTCAGCAACGAAAGTAGATTTAAACTCTTCGAGTGCTTTTTTCATTAGAGCCATCGTTTCATCATCAATTTTCGATGTTGAACGGATGTTTTCGAGAATTTGAGGGTATGAAGCCTCAACAAACGGATAAAGATCCGCTTCGAATTTCACAACCGAGTTTGCAGAGATATCATCAAGATACCCTTCGTTACCCGCGAAAATTACCAATGCCTGTTTTTCAGCACCGAGTGGAGAATATGGAGGTTGTTTCAATACTTCGACCATACGTTGACCGCGCTCTAGCTGTTTACGGCTCACTTCATCCAAATCAGATGCGAACTGTGCAAACGCTTGAAGTTCACGATATTGTGCAAGGTCAAGACGCAATGTTCCCGCAACTTGTTTCGTTGCTTTGATTTGCGCAGCACCACCGACACGTGATACAGAGAGACCTACGTTGATCGCAGGGCGGATACCTGAGTTGAACAAATCAGTTTCCAAGAAAATTTGGCCGTCAGTGATCGAAATAACGTTTGTCGGGATATATGCCGCAACGTCACCCGCTTGAGTTTCAATGATCGGAAGTGCTGTCAATGAACCCGCACCCATTTCATCGTTCAATTTCGCTGCACGCTCTAGCAAACGAGAGTGTAGATAGAAAACGTCACCCGGATACGCTTCACGGCCCGGAGGACGGCGAAGGATCAATGACATTTCACGGTATGCTACCGCGTGTTTAGAGAGATCATCATATACGATCAAACCGTGTTTTGCATTGTCGCGGAAGTATTCACCCATCGTTACACCGGTATACGGAGCAAGGAATTGCAACGCTGCCGCTTCAGATGCAGTTGCAGAAACGATGATCGTGTAATCCATCGCACCGTTCTCTTCAAGACGGCGAATAACTTGTGCAACAGTTGATTCTTTTTGTCCTACGGCTACGTAGATACAAACAACACCGTTGCCTTTTTGGTTGATGATAGTATCAAGAGCAACAGTAGTTTTACCGGTTTGACGGTCACCGATAATCAACTCACGTTGACCTCGACCGATCGGAACAAGTGCATCAATCGCTTTAATACCGGTTGCCATCGGTTCATGAACCGATTTACGAGCCATAATACCGGGAGCTTTCTCTTCTACGAAACGAAGTTCAGTCGTTTCGATCGGACCTTTGCCGTCGATCGGTTCACCGAGAGCATTGACAACACGCCCAAGAAGTGCATTACCGACCGGTACACGTAAAAGACGTCCAAGACGTTTTACCGACATACCCTCACGAAGGTCTTTCCCTTTACCGAGAATAACAACACCGACGCTGCTCTCTTCAAGGTTCATAACAAGACCGCGAGTACCGTCTTCGAATTCAACCATTTCACCGGCCATAACGTTGTTCAAGCCATACACTTGAGCGATTCCGTCTCCGTATGAGATGATTTTTCCGGTTTCATTAATATCTACATTTAGTTCGAAATTCCCGATTCGTTCTTTAATGATCGAACTGATTTCGTCTGCTTGTACTTTTGCTACCACTATTTCTCCTTTCCCGAGGGTTAAATTGCTTTTAAAATATGCTCAATAAGTTGAGCGTTGAGGCGGCTTTTCGAAAAATTAATCTCTACATTCAAATCGTCAACTTCAACACGGATACCGTCATAATCAGATGCGATATAATCCAATGTGATGACGGTGCCTGTTTTAGTCCCCAAATCACGTGCGATTAGATCAACTGACGCTTGATCGACAACAGTATTGCTATAAATACGACCTTTATACATACGTTTTGAAATTGCGATAGCACGTTTCAATTCCGTTGCAAGAACAGGGATCAAAGACAAACGACCGTTTTCTGCCAATAATTTGACAAGGTTATTTACCTCTGAACTGTTCGCCGGGGCGACCATATCCAAAACCAGTTGGCATTTAGCGTTTGCAGTAACATCAGTACTATTCATAATAGAGATGAATTTCTGATCATCGTATGCTTTAGCAACGCTGCCGAGCAACTCTGCCAAATTTTCCAATGACGACTGATCACAAACTTCCATTAGCGGCTTGATGTAACGTTTTGCAATGAGTTCATACTGCATTTATGCCACCTTCTTTTTCAAGATTTCGGTCATTGCTTCTTTACCCAAAGCTTCATTGCTGCGACTCATCACGTCTGTCATGAGTCCATCAACGACTTCGCGTACCATTTTACGTTTGTCAAGCTCCATCAATGCACCGTTTTGCTTTCCGATAATCTCAAGCTCCTGTTCGCATTGAACCAAAATTTTATCAGCCAAAATTTTGTTCTCTTTTTTACTTGACTCGGCCAATTCGCTTGCAAAGCGCATCGCTTCTTCAACTTTGTGTTCAGCCGCCTCTTTGAGGCGCTTTGACTCCCGAAGACGTTCTTGAACTTTGTCAAGTTCGTCAGCGATTCCCGTACTTCTGCCGCTAAAATAATTTTTAACCGGCTCTGCCAAGATATAGATTAAAATTCCGGCAAAAATTAGGAAGTTAACCGTTCTTTGAACGATATCCGTTGAACCCTCTGCAGCGGCATCTGAACCAAATAGATAGGCGCTGAGCAGTAATACTGTAACGATTATTTTACCCATTGCATACCTCATATTTGACTTAGTTTTGCTGATACAGCAGATTGGAATGCAGGAGCTTCATTTTGAAGCGCAGCAATCAAACGGGTTCGTTCTTCAGACAATTCGTCTTGGAACTTTGTGTACTCTAGTGCTAACTCAGCACGTTTTGTCTCTATTTTGCTATTTGCCAGCGCTTTGGCCTCAGCAATAACTTTTTCTCTTAATGCTGCAGCTTCCAGTTTAGCATCACTCATAATCTTCTCAGCTTTGGCATGAAATGCGGCGATTTCGGAATCGTTGTTGCCAACGTGTTCCAAATCTTTTTTAATATCCGCATCCCGTTTTTCCATATAACTGAAAAGAGGTTTGTAAAGCAAACTGTTTAGCAGGGCAATAAGGACAAGGAAGACAATCAGTGTGCTGCCTAGCAGCATCGGACTTATATCTAACATACCACCTCCTAAAAGTTGCGTGATTATACAACTTATAAATTGAAGGGACAGTTAAACGTGGAGAGATATCAAGAAAATAGGTCTAAAAATGATTCAATTTGGCCATTATTTTTAAATTCGATGGTAAGTTTGTAACCTTTTGTGCCACATTTATAACCAAGCGCATCCAATTGTTTTTTGAGTGCGGTGAAATCAAGACCCTCTACTTCGAAAGAAGTATTTGATGAAGCCGCAGGCAACTTAATTTTTTTAACCATGCTCTCGACATCGCGAACACTGAGTTTCTGCCCGATAATCGAATCGATCATCATGGCTTGTTCGCTGGACTCTAGTCCTAAAATTACTTTTGCATGGCCGGCACTGATTTTTCCGTCTATCAGTGCTTTACGCCCTTTCTCGTTTAACTGCAAAAGGCGCAATGTATTGGTAATCTGCGTACGACTTTTATGGACCGTTTGGGAAAGCTGCTCATGAGTCAGTTCGTGAATATCGATCAATTCCTGATACGCTTGCGCCAAATCGATGACATTGAGTTCATCACGCTGAATATTCTCGATCAATGCATGTTCGCGCATCTGTCCATCACTAACCGATACAACGATTGCTTTAATGGTTTTATTTTTAGCCAGTTTGCTCGCACGAAGACGGCGTTCGCCCGCGATCAAAATATATCCGTCAAGATCTTCTTTAACGACAATCGGCTGAAGCAACCCATGTGCTTTGATCGATTCGGAAAGTTCGGCTAGAGATTCTGCATCAAAGTGTTTACGCGGCTGATAAGGATTCGGGCGAATTTTGTTTACCGCAATCTCTTCGACTCCCCCTTTTTTTGGAAGCTCGTTATCGTAAGCCTCTTCGATTTCACTTAAAAGTGCGCCGAGCCCTCGACCTAGTGCGGATGCTTTCGCCATACTTTTCCTTTAGGCGATAATCGCGTGCGCCAAATCTTGGTACGCCATCGAACCGCTTGATTTTACATCGTAAAGAATCGCCGGTTTTCCGAAACTCGGAGACTCAGCCAGCTTAACGTTACGGGGAATAACAATGTAATCGTCCTCATTGCCGCCCGATTTGAACAATTTACCCTGAAAATGTTGACGCAAATCGGCGAATACCTGTCGTGAAAGATTATTTTGGGCACTGTACATTGTCGGCAGGAAACCTTTAATCGTCAATTTAGGATTAATCGTTTTACGAACCAATTTAACGGTATTAAGAAGCTGTGCCAAACCTTCCAATGCAAAAAATTCGCATTGAATCGGAATAATGACCGAATTTGAAGCGGATAAGGCATTGATCGTCATCGGCCCGAGAGCCGGAGGTGAATCAATAATGACATAATCGTATTCATCTTTAACTTGAGCGATTGCCCGTTTTAAAATGAGTTCGCGTCCGGTTGCATTATCGGCATCGTAATACTCTTTTTCGACTCCGACAAGACCGATATTCGAAGGAGCTAAAAAAAGTTTCTGCAATGATGTTTTTAAAATAATTTCTCGAAGTTTTTTGGCACCGATTAATACATGATAGATATTAAATTCATAGTTGTTGCGATGATACCCTAACGAAGTGGTTGCGTTAGCCTGCGGATCGGCATCGATCAGCAATACTTTTTTTTCTGCAACCGCAAGGGATGCGGCTAAGTTGACGGCGGTTGTGGTTTTACCCACTCCCCCTTTTTGGTTGGCGATAACAATAACTTCACTCATCGTAAACTAAATATCCTTTGGCCATCGCACTCTAACGATCCGTCTTCAAGCAAAACGGCATTTTCTAATGCAACTTTTTCATTATTGTTGTGGGTAAAAAAAACTCTACTGTTTTCAAATTCTATCTGGTAATTACTAAAAATCAGCTTCCACGATGGTAAATTTTTAAACAATTCACTGTAACTTTTCGTTAAATCGTATGCAGATATGGCAATATCTATTTTTTCAAAATTCTCCGGTGCAGTAACCAGATTAATCCCGATCCCGCATACCAGTGTATCTGAGGTCAAATTTGTAATAACGCCGCCGATTTTTTTCTCTCCGAGGTAAAAATCGTTCGGCCACTTAAGCCAAATTTTTGAGCCCAAAGTTGCCAACAGCTCTTTCATTAAAAATGCCAGATAGATCGATGAAGATTCCAGTCTCAAATCTTCCGGCAAGCTTGAGCGTTCAATGGCGACCGAAAGAAAAAGATTTCCTTCCTCTCCGATCCAGCTGTTCCCCCGCGAACCTTTCCCTCCCGACTGGGATACGGCCCCGACACATACGGGGGCTTTCAGACGTGATGCTTTAAGTTCATCGATGAGAAAGTTTTGAGTCGATTCAAGCGACTCAAACCAATGGATGTCCACACCCACTCCGTTTTCCGTTGAGATAATCAACGACTGAGGTCTCCTGCTTTGAGGGGGCTTGAACTTTGAATATTCGAAGTGAGCCTTTTGTGCATTGAACAAGGACACTCTCTTTATCAATCCGACTAATCACTCCCGCTTCACCGACACTGCTCTCTTCTTCTAAGCGCATCTCTTTGATTTTGAGACCCGATTCAGTAAATATTCCCGGCCACGGCGTAAAAGCCCGATATCGATTATAAATTGAGCGTGCGTCTGAAAAATCGATCAAGCCGTCGGATTTCAAAATCTTCTTGCAATGCGTTGCTTCGGCATCATTTTGTTTCGTCGCGGATCTGCGATCCCAATGGCGAATGACATCAAGGGTCAACCGCACTGCCGCCTCGGTCAGCCGGCCGTACAAAGACTCCACCATCTCATCGGGAGCAACAGAGAGTGTCTCAATTTTGATAATAGACCCCGTATCGAGCCCTTCATCCATCCACATGGCGGTTACACCGCTTTGGGTATCGTTGTTCAGCAAACTTTGTTGAATCGGGCTGGCACCGCGATAGTGCGGGAGAATCGAGGCATGAAGGTTGATACACGGGGCATGATCCAAAATCGCTTTGGGCAAAATCTGACCGTAGGCGGCAACAATGATCATATCACACGGCGTTTCTAACAACTCGTTTACGACCGCTTCATAGCGCAACCGTATAGGCTGCTTAACCGGAATATGGGCTTTTTCGGCTAAAACTTTGACCACGGGCGGTGTCAAAACCGCTTTTCGCCCTACCGGTTTATCGGGCTGCGTATAAACGGCGATAACCTCAATATCATCCGCTTCAAGCAAAGCTTCTAATATTGAACCCGCATAATCGGGTGTCCCCATAAAAATTACCCGAGTCATTCGCTTTTTCCGTCGGCTTTAAACAAACTTCCTCCGCGATGTTCCCCATCGATCAAAAAGCTTTTGGCATCACTCAGATCAAATCCGCTTGCCAAAAACATCGCTCCACCGCGCTTCAGAAGGAAATCGGCCGCTTTGAGTTTCGTCACGATCCCCCCCGTTGCAAAATTATGGTTCGGGGTTACTTCCAATGCCAATTCCTCGGGCGTAATACTTACGATGTGAGAACGTACCTGTGCATCGGTGTGGCTGCGAGGGTCTTTATCATAATAGGCATCGATATCGGAAAGAATCACCAACAAATCAGCTCCGAAATGGTGAGCCGCATAAGCGGAGAGTTGATCGTTATCCCCCAAAACCAACTCTTCCGTTGCCGTAGCATCGTTTTCATTTATAATAGGGACCACATTGTGTTTCAAGAGTGTTTCTATCGTATCTTTCGCTTTTTGGGACTCTTCGTCCGTATTAAAATTAGCGGCCGTTACCAATATTTGGGAAGGGAGAATATTATGGTGTTCAAACATCTTACGGTATTTGTTCATTAAAATCGGCTGTCCGATCGATGCAAGTGCCTGTTTGTTCGCCAACACTTTTTTATCGAGTTTAAGCTCGGTATAGCCTGCGGCTACTGCGCCGGATGAAACCAAAATGACTTCATACTGTTTTTTAAGCTCCGCAATAAAATCGACCAAATTTTGCATTCGGTCTTTTGCGATCCGATTTTGTTCGCTTAAAACTGCACTGCCGACTTTAACAACGATCCGCTTCATTTGCGCTCCGTTACGACCATTTGATAAAGTGCATATGTCAATGGTTTAATATTAAGGTTGATCGCCGAAGAGATCGGTACGATGAATGCCGGTTTTAACGGATCATAAAACGCTTTGTCAAAATCTTCCTGCTCATAAACAGGATACTCTTCGCTAAACGCGAATCGGCTTTTTGTAACGGGAGCAAGATTAACCATTTTTAAAAACGCATTCGTTTTTTCTACTGCCTCTTCGGGAGTCATAGCATCGGCACGGGTCAATGCAATCGCATAATTTCGTTTCGCCAAAAGAGGTGAAAATTTTTCAAGCTCTTGCTTGAGGGTTTCGTATTGATATTCTAGTTCATGGTACGATGCCAGATCGATCATGAATAAAAGGGTTTTTGTTCTCTCGATATGACGCAAAAACTTGAGACCGAGCCCTTTTCCCTCTGCGGCACCGCCGATAATCCCGGGAATATCGGCCATAATATACGAATCGAACTCACCAATATTGATCTGACCGAGTTTAGGAGTCAACGTCGTAAATTCGTAGTTGGCCACTTCCGGACGAGCGTTAGAGACGGTAGAAATCAATGTCGACTTTCCGACATTCGGAAACCCGACCAAACCGACATCCGCAATCAGTTTAAGATCCAGTCTGACAACGCGGGTAACCGCCGGTTCGCCCGGTTGAGCATACATCGGTTTTTGATTCGTAGAAGATTTGAAATGGACGTTTCCAAGACCTCCGCGTCCCCCTTCCAAGAAGCGTACCTCTTGCCCGTCTTCCAATAAATCGAGCAATACCTCGCCTGTTTCGACATCGACGACCTGAGTTCCCGGAGGGACAACAACAACAAGCCGTTTACCCGCTTTACCCGCCATATTGGATCCCATACCGGGCTGCCCTTTGTCCGCTTTTAGGTTTTTATTCCCTTGGAAATGGGCTAATGTATGGGTATTGTTGTCGACTTTGAAATAGACATCTCCCCCTTTACCGCCGTCACCGCCGTTCGGTCCTCCTTGAAGGACATATTTCTCCCGTCTGAAAGCAACACATCCGGCTCCCCCTTTTCCGGATGAGACGGTAATTTCTACACTATCACTAAACATGGATGTCCTTCAAGTTGTTTTAAATATTTGTCTCGTAACAAGACAACTATTATTTGCTTAATACTATACTTCCTACTAAAAGTACACAATTAAAAAGATAATTTTGGAAATGGGTTCAAAATCGGGCGAAAGCCCGATGTGAGTCTACTGAGAAAATTAAGCGGCAGGGATGATAGAAACTTGCTTGCGTGTTTTGTCTTTGCGTTCAAACGCAACGACACCGTCAACCAACGCATACAATGTGTGGTCTTTACCCATACCCATGTTTTTACCCGGGTGAACTTTTGTTCCGCGTTGACGGATAATAATATTACCCGCTCTTACGAATTCACCGCCGTATTTTTTGACACCGAGTCTACGTCCCGCTGAGTCGCGGTTATTCTGTGTACTACCCTGACCTTTCTTATGAGCCATGCTGTCCTCCTACTTTAAAATAATTACGCAGCGATCTTAACGATGCGAACGCGTGTGTGATCTCTTCTGAAACCACGTTTCAATTTACTGTCTTTACGACGACGTTTTTTGTAGATCACGACTTTACGGTCACGACCTTCATTGATAACCTCAGCAGTAACAACAGCACCGCTGACGAATGGGGTACCGGTTTTAAGTTCACCGTTATTCACGGCAAGAACTTCTTTGATTTCGACGGTGGTTTTAGGCTCAAGTCCCATTTTATCGAACAAAAGGATATCACCCTCTTGAACTTTATACTGTTTTCCGCCGTTTTTGATAATTGCGTACATTAGCGTTCCTTACTTACAAGTCTACAAAAAGTGGCGAATTATAGCCAACGTTTATTTAAGCTTAAATTAAAATGCAGTATTTCTAAAAACCTTATGCATCTGAAGATGTACTCTCGATGCAATTGCGCTTTAATTTCACTACGAATCCTCGTTAAAGACAAAAAAAGATCACTTATTCCATCCCTCTTTATCGATCTAAATATTCCAATTATACCGTATCTTTATTGTTCGAAGATATATTCATTGCTATCTATGTCAACAATCAAAATCAAATAATAATCATCTACATTCAACTTATTTATATAAATATAAAATTCGTTCTCTTTATCCAAAATATTGACTAAAACTTTTTGTCTGCAGCTATCTTGAAAATCCGAGCTAATATCTTTCCAGTCCAAAACAGAGTTGTTGAATACATAGCCTTCTTTTTGTATAAACAGTGAATCCAATGCCATCTCTTCACGGCTCAAATACGAAAATCTGCCATTAAAAATAGTGTTTGAAAACCGTATAATAGAATTTTGATCGACGATGACGGCACTCACCGGAATATACTCCACCATCTCTTGAAAGTGAATGTCCAGTGCCTGATCGACGCTATCGGTTATCTCTTTGAACTGAAGCTTTTTCAGTTCCGTTATATCCTGTCGTATCCCTATATACTCCACTATCTCGTCATTCTCATCCAGTATCGGCATGATCGTCGCCTGTACGAAATAACTCTCTCCGTTTTTAGCTCTATTTTCTACTACTCCTCTCCATGTACCTTTATGCGAAATCGTCTCCCATAGCTCTTTGAACACCTCTTTCGGTACATTCGGCGATCGTACAATATTATGATTCTTCCCGACCAGCTCTTCTCTTGTATAACCTGATATCTCACAAAACTTATCGTTCACATACGTTATAACCCCTTTTAAATCCGCCTTTGATACAATCGTCGATTTGTCTATCGCTTTTTTATGCTCTTCGAGCATTCTATTTTTAGCGCGCAATTCTTCAAGCGTTTCGTTTATTTTTGATAAAAGTTCATTAAATGTTTTCTCCAATATATGGATTTCATACGTTTTTGGAGCGCATGTAATTCCCTCTGAAAAATTTTGTTTCTCTTTTACATTTTTAATAGCTTGTACAAAAATAGCTATAGGATTTATAAATATCCGCGTCATTAAAAATTGAAAGATAAAAAATGTCGTAATAATTGCTACGATCGTGAAAATCAAAAAATACGAAATGATACTATCCAACGGGATTTTTATGTCGTTCGGCAAAAACGTCATATCTATAACCCCGTTTACATCGCCTACTTTTGCATTATAGTGACAGGTAATACACTCCTCTTTTACCACCATCGGGCGCAAATAGCGGATCTTTTTATCATCGGTTGTAATAAAAAGGGTCTCTCCTTTTAACGCTTTTTGGATCAGAGGATCATTCAACTTGGCTTGTTCCGATTCTACTTTACCGAAAAGTTCTTCTACCAAGGGGCTTCGGTACGTTTTGATTTCAAGACCGGGTTTCAATCGGTTCAAGCGATTTGTAATCTTGTATAAATCTTCTCTGGCCCATCCCTCCTGCATTTTCGTATACAGAACTTCAAATGCTAATTCACTTGTCTTTTCAGCATCGTCTTCAGCTAAATTATTGAGTGCCATTTCTCTCATATAGCTGCTTGAAAAGTATGCGAATACCACACCGATAGCAAGCATCACGAATATAATTTTAAAAAATAATTTTTTATTCGTGGTCAACTTTGTTTCTTCCATTTTTATCCCTTTGCGATCATTTTAAATTCAATAACATTCCGATTGGTAAATCACTCTTTTTTTACGAGTAAACTTCCGGAGAGTTTGAAATTTTTATAACCTTTTTTTTCTACTCTCAATTTGCACTCCTCATAAATTGATATCAGCCCCATCTCTTTTAACTTTTTTTCCAGATAATCGTCACTGCCGTATCGGATCAAATAAGCGCTAATACTTTTCGGCCAGTCTACCGCAGTAACGTTTTTATATCTGTACATTTCATTTACATAGGCAAGTTTGGCGATATTGGCTATTTTTGATTTAAAATAATCTATCTGCCAAAATTTCCCAAGCAATTCAAGAGCCTCTCTTGCATCACCCGAAATCGCATAAACCTGTGCCTTATTGGCAGCAGATAAAAAGCCGTTTTCGATGGTTTTATATTTTGTATGTTCAGATAAATTCGGATTTATGAAAGTCATCTCGCACGCTTTTATAAAATCTTTTTCGTCTATATAGTTTTCATATTTTTTAAAATCCGATAAAAATATTTTTGCTTTTTTCGCATCTCTTTCATACATAGGAAAATCTTCTAAAAAGTCCGATAACTCCGTTGTCTTTTGTATATCGAACTCTTTTATGGCAATCTCGAGTTGTACGACTACATTTTTTCCGAATTTGATCACTTTTTCATATAATGATGTTTCGGCTAAAACAGGATGGGTTCTGCATAAATAGAAATAATGTCCGAATTTTTTTTCTTTTACTGCCAGCTCGGATTCAAATACAAGTTGAGGGGATTTTAGAAGAAACGTTATCATTTCTCTTTTTGATGGAACTTTATAGAACGGCAACAAGAGCATTTCTGCCGATTTTTGCGCCCGAATAGGATCTTTTCTCACATTTTCTTTGACCTTTATAAAGGTATTATTCCAATGTTTTTCTAGTTGCATAAACGGTGTTGCAACGCTTAAAAACGGTAATTTTTGTACTATTGAATAAGCTTGCGCAAAATTTCTGCTTTCAATAGCGTCGTATAATGCGAATATATACGTTTTGTTTAACAATATCGCATCGTATAATTTTTTACACTCGTTATATTGCAGATAAGGCTGCCCCAGTTCTTGTACTTTTTCGTTTTCGTTTTGTGCAATAGCATCAATTATTTTAACGACTACTTGATCCCAATTTTGAAAAAGTGTTTTCGTATACAGCGAATTCAACTGCAAAAATATATTTTTTTCTATATATTTGTTTGCATCGGAAAAGTTTTTTAACTTTGTAGCAAGAATAAACTGCTCTTTATAGGCATCCAAATCGACGACTTGTATATCACCGTCACATGATCCGATGTACAGAAAATTTTTATATATCTTAAGAGCTGAAACCTCTTTAAATGAAAGTGTTATTGAAAATTCTATGGAATTCGTATCATAATTTACAACATAGATTTTATTGGATTTTGTTCCGACGATAATAAACGGCGACTCATTTATGGCAACTAAAGTTGTAGGCCATGCCGGAAACAAATTGTTTTCACTCTCAACTCTCTGTGCTTGTATATCGTAGATACAAGACGCACCGTTTCGAAGAATATAGTAAATGCATTTTTCATTTCGTATAAATATAGCTGCTTCTAGAACATCAGTCGTTATAAATGAACTTTGAACTATCGCCATCTGGATATTATAAAGAGTATTCGTATGATCAAATGAGCAGCTTAGCAAATATTTGTTCACCTCTGAAAACGTTAAATTGGAAATATAATCAGGTTTGGGAGGCAATGCAATAATATATCTCATTGTATCGGCATCATAGATATAAGCTCTGCCATCTGCCGCACCCGTTGCAAAAAGACCGGCATCTTCACTAAAGGTACTGACTTCGATAGGGGCACTGTGCTCTGTAATTTTGGATTGAATGAACGGAGGAGTCTCCTTTGTGGTAAAAACATCTCCGGACGAAGAATCAGGTTTAGGATAAAAAAACAGATCGCTATTTGAAAATGAGGTTGCTTTTGCATGTCTGTGCAATTCAATATCCCGTTCAAACAATCTAGTCGCACCCATATAGGAGTAACTGTCTTGAAACGTATGCAAATTTCCGTTCTGATCCAGAACCAGTAACGTATCAGAACTTTTATAAATATTCAGAACTGAAGATTCTATTTTTAATTTATTTGTAATTTGCATTGTCAAAATCCGGACAAGCTTTCTAAGTTACTATCGGCTTCGATAAGCAATACAAAATATAATCCGTATTCGTCTAATCTGCTGACAAATATAAAATATTCCGTCGCATTCCCGAAAAAATCGATCAGAACTTTTTGTGCAAGACTCTCTTCAAGATTAACGACTTCATCTTTCCAGTCCAAAACAGAGTTGTTGAATACATAGCCTTCTTTTTGTATAAACAGTGAATCCAATGCCATCTCTTCACGGCTCAAATACGAAAATCTGCCATTAAAAATAGTGTTTGAAAACCGTATAATAGAATTTTGATCGACGATGACGGCACTCACCGGAATATACTCCACCATCTCTTGAAAGTGAATGTCCAGTGCCTGATCGACGCTATCGGTTATCTCTTTGAACTGAAGCTTTTTCAGTTCCGTTATATCCTGTCGTATCCCTATATACTCCACTATCTCGTCATTCTCATCCAGTATCGGCATGATCGTCGCCTGTACGAAATAACTCTCTCCGTTTTTAGCTCTATTTTCTACTACTCCTCTCCATGTACCTTTATGCGAAATCGTCTCCCATAGCTCTTTGAACACCTCTTTCGGTACATTCGGCGATCGTACAATATTATGATTCTTCCCGACCAGCTCTTCTCTTGTATAACCTGATATCTCACAAAACTTATCGTTCACATACGTTATAACCCCTTTTAAATCCGCCTTTGATACAATCGTCGATTTGTCTATCGCTTTTTGGTATTCATGCAGTGTTTTATTCTTGGCACCCAGTTTTTCAAGGCTCTTATTTACTTTAGAGAGAAGCTCATTAAAACTTTTTTCAAGCATATGCATCTCATACGTCTGATTGACGTATTTAACTTCCTCTAAATGCATATCGTTTTCTTGGACATTTTTTATCTGGTTTACAAAACGGCTAAGCGGTGATATAAACATTTTACTGATTAGAAATGCCAATATAAAAAACGTTATAACAATTGCAATCACAATAAAAATAAAAAGATAAGTAAAAATAGAATCTAAAGGGGCTTGGATATCTGTCGGCGGAAACACCATATCTATTACACCGTTTACATCGCCTTCTTTTGTATTGACATGGCATTTTATGCATTCTTGTTTTATGATAATCGGTTTTAGATAACGAATTTTATTATTATCGATCGTTGCAAAAACTGTTTCGCCGTTTAAAGCTTTTTGGATCAATGGATCATTAAACCTTTGATTCCCGGAATCGATTTTCCCAAAAAGTTCTTCGACAAGTCTGCTTCTGTAAATATTAATCTTTAGATTAGGATCGATGTCGTTTAAACTTTTAACAACCTTGTCTATATCTTCTCGCACCCATCCGTCTTGCATTTTTGTATAGATCGTTTTAAATACCAATGAACTTGTTTTTTCCGCATGATCTTCAATTAACTTGTTCAGCGCTTCCTTTTTAAGGTAAAGGCTGGCCGAATATCCGACTACGAGCGCACTAAAAAAATAGATAAACAGTACTCGTAAAAATAATTTTTTGTTCGTGATTAACTTTTTTTCTTCCATTTTTTTATCACTGTTCTCTTTTTTGTTCTTTACCATGACTTAAATAAGTATTTTTTATTTGAAAATCATCGTTGAAGTATTATGTCGCGTTAGTGTTGCAAGTTTGTGGCAAAAAAAGTATTACTGAATTTTAATGATGTAGACGATGAATGGAGCATAGAAATTGTGCGCAAAAAATTATCTTTTACGCACTCCCTCTTATTTTTCTAAGTTGAGTTTAGATTAAAGCAATAGCATCAATCTCAACAAGTGCATTTTTCGGTAACGTTTTCACGGCTACCGTAGAGCGCACAGGCTTATGATCTCGGAAGGCATCCGCATAAACGGCATTAACGGCTACAAAATCATTCATATCCGCCAAAAAAATGGTCGTTTTAACAACTTTATCCAAAGAACTTCCCGATGCTTCCAAAACCGCTTTCAAATTTGAAAGCACTTGAGCACATTGCTCTTTTACATCCCCTTCGAGCATTTCACCGGAAGGCTTTAGCGCGATCTGTCCGGAGGTAAATACCATGCCGTTTGCGATTATCGCCTGAGAATAAGGTCCGATAGCCGCCGGTGCATTAGGGGTTTGTATACTTTTCATAATTATTTTCCTTTATTTTTTATTTTTTCGCAATGCATCATCGAGAATGGATTGATAGTCGTCCGCAGGCCAGTACCCCGGAATAGAATAGATCACTTTCCCTTCTCCGTTCAAAAAGTAGTGCATCGGTACCATTTTAGCCGTCAAATTTTTTGGATAATTACTTTTGTCACGGGTCACATGAACGCTCACAAATTTAGCATTAAGTTTAGTGATGACGTCTTCATCCTGAAGGGTTGTCGCTTCAAATTTTCGGCACCATCGGCACTGCTCGCTCGTAATTAATACCATGAGCGGTTTAGACTCTTTTTTCGCTTTGGCCTGTGCCTGCTCATACGTGTCGTTCCATGCGACTTCCGCAGCAAAGAGATTCATCGCCAAAATAGCTAACAAAGCTAACTTTTTCATTTTTGACCTTTTGGTTAGTAAACCGAAATTTTACCGAAAATTATGAATTAACTTTGTAAAAACAGCATAAAGATTGTTCACTTCCTCAATCGATGTCCGTTCATTGGGGGCATGTATCGTATCGTTGATGACGCCGAATTCAATAACGTCGATCCCGTATGCGGCAATAAATCTCGCGTCCGATGTCCCTCCGGCCGTCGAGTTTTTCGGAACTCTTCCGCACACATCCCTGATAGCATTTGAGAGGATTCGTACGATATCCGTATCGGCATCGGTGACAAACGGATGTGCCGATTGATCCAATGTCAACGTATACTTCAATTTTCCCATCTGTTCCGCAATAAAAGATCGGATTTTCTCTTGGTCGGTGCGGGTGGAGTTACGGACATTGAACATCATTTTCAACTTACCGGGAGAGACGTTTGTCGTCTCTATCCCCGCACGGATATCGGTAATAACGATTTGGCTCGGAGCAAAATATTCATCCCCCTCATCCAAAAAAGCACCTGCAATATTGGAAAGCACAGGGGCAATTTGATGGACGGGATTGATCGCTTTTTCAGGATAAGCGGCATGCCCCTGTTTCCCGATCATCTCGATGACACCGTTGATCGAACCGCGACGCCCCACTTTGATCGCATCGCCGAATTTCTCTTCACACGTCGGTTCGGCAACAATAACGGCGTCGGGAAGAAGATTATGCTCTTTGAGATAGGCTAATACCTCAACCGTCCCATATTTTGCCGGCCCCTCTTCATCAGAAGTCAATAGAATCGAAAGAGTGCCGTTGAAATCGTGTGCTTCTTTAAGTGCTTGGGTAAAAGCTGCCACACCGCTTTTCATATCCTGTGCGCCGCGGGCATAGATGTATCCGTCTTTTTCGGTTGCAATAAACGGATCACTCTCCCACCCCTCCCCGGCTGGGACGACATCGACATGTCCGGCAAAACAAAGATGTTTTCCCTCGCCAAACGTACAATAGGCAAAAAGATTTTTTACCCCTTCGCGATCGATACGAATAGTGGTAAATCCTTCCAAATAATTTTCCATAAAATCAAAAATACCGCCGTCTTCGGGGGTGACGCTCGGCGATTCCAAAAGCTTTTTAAATAATTCGATAACGTTCAACTTTAATCCTCTTTTAACTGCGTCTCATACTCCAGACGCAAACCTTGTGCGGTCATTATAAAACCTTGCAGTTTGATTTTGCCTTGTGAAATCGCACGAGAATGGGTTTCACACAAAGCTATAAGATGATGGTGCTCTTTTGAAACAGGACTTTTCTGCATATTTCGCACCAATGCACCGCAGATGACACACTCGCAGGCAACCACTTCACGGTACCGTTTTATATACTCTTTTTGGTTACCCAACTCGAGGACATCGTACTCTTTGGCCAAATTTTCTCGTAACCGTTTCGCATTTTGCAAAAAGTTCGGATTCATATGGAGCGATTCGGCGAACTCCAAACCGTACACACTGCTCCCGCGCCCCGATTTTAGAATCCGATCATAAATCAGACGGTCATGCTCCTCATCATATCGAACACTCAAATGAAGATGGACAACCTCCCGTAAACGGCTTAACTCGCTGATCATGGAGAGCTGATGCAGATGGGTCGTCATTAAAAACAGACACCCCTTTTTATCGAGTTCCATGATCGTACTCGCTACGATCGAAACGGCTGAGAGGGTTTCGGTACCGTGACTGATCTCATCTCCCAACACAAGCGAACGCGGTGTTGCACGGCTGAATATGGTATTGAGTTCCAGCATCTCAACCCCGAAGGTAGAGAGAGATTTTGCCACATTATCGCGCGATTGGATACGGGTATAGACCCCGTCAAAGAGGGAGAATTTCATCGCTTTGGCCGGAATGAAAAAACCGCCCTGTGCAAGTGTCACGGCGATACCGATGCTCTTCATTAACGACGATTTTCCGCTGGAGTTGATTCCATAAAGCAATACTCCGCGAATGTTAGCGCCGTCATGCACTCTGGAGTCCAGCATGACCGTCTCAGGATACGGCAAATCCAGGAAATCTCGATCCCCCATGACGATATCATTCGGTATATACGCAATTTTTTGCTCTTCTACCAATAAATGGCGCAGTCGGGTCATCTGCAAAAAGTTTTGATCTTTCGTTTCTACGATACTCGGACGGATCAATGCATATTTTTGTGCAGTTAATGCGGAGGTAACGGCGACATCGATTTGGGCTATCCAGTCAATGGTCGTTTGTATGAGCTGAATTTGACTCTGTAACCATTGGCTCTCTCCGAAGCGGTTGCGCAGCTCTATCTCCCAACCGTCCAACAACGTATCCGAGGGGAGGATACGGGCCAGTTTATGTTTTACACAATAATTTTGGATCTCAATAATTTGGGTGATCGTCCCCAAAAATAGTTCAATATCGCTTATGTGCCGATTTAGCAGTTTCCACCATAACAGTTCAACATCTCCGATCGTTCCTAACCGCTCACTCAACCAAACGCTGTGCGGATTCAATCCCTCGACCCAATCGTAGCGTCTGTTAAGTTCTATCATATCTCTAATCGGCAAAAACAGCCGAAACCGTCCGAGCCGTTTGCCCATAGGAGTCGACATAGTTAAAAAAAGGCGTGCAATACTGGGAATCCGCGAATCGACGGCTGTCATTTCAAGCTGCTCAAGGGCATTGTTACCGAGTTCCATCAACTGTGACGTTTCCAAAATCATCGGTTGCGCGAACGTATTAGTTTTACTATTATCAAGGTTGTCCGCGAATAGTGCTAATGCCTGAGCACTTAAAGGCCTATTTTCCAAGCTTAAATGCTCTATCGGGCTCAGTAAAGAGTTGAGCGCAAAAACTTGCTTTATGAGAGTGTTTTGTTCGGCAGTATCAAACGATCGATCATCATAGCGATAGTCGAACATCGAAAAACTCTTTTCAACTTCATCGAATAGCCTCCGGGAGGTGGCTCCGATGATTAGTCGACGGCAAGATGTCACAAACAATAGATGAAGCACCCGATCGATTGCGCCGTAAGGATGAGCCGGATCAGCCTCAATCTCGCACAACCACCCCTTTAATCCGTACGGCTCGAACATAGCCAAACCTATCGTATAGCCATCGCGGTTACGATCTATATATATTGTCGCTCGAGACTCATCCATTTAGGACACCATCCTTTATAGTTATAACGATTCGTAAAGACAATTATACAAAAATGAATACCATTTAACTTTTATTTTAGTAATAATCAAGTTATAATCACATTATTATATTTTGATCTAAGTTTAGGACATACTTGATGAAACGCCCAACACCGGTAGACGAAGAAGTTTTATTTGACGGACGAAGTTTGATTTCCGAAACCGATACAAAAGGTATTATCACCTATGTAAACCGAAAATTTACCGAAATGACAGGGTATACGGCTGCCGAAGCGGTCGGTCAACCCCATAGTCTGCTCCGCCATCCCGATATGCCCAAGGTAGGATTTGAGCAGATGTGGAAAGTCATTGAAAGCGGTAAAATTTGGGAAGGGTATGTCAAAAATCTTCGAAAAGACGGTAAATTTTACTGGGTAGTTGTTCATATCGTTCCGAAACTGGATGAAAGCGGAAAAATCATCGGCTATATCGCTTCTCGCAAAATGCCGGATCGCGATCGTCTGAAAATTGTCGAAGAACAATACAAAGAGCTTCTTGCGAAAGAGCGCTAAATCGCTCGCTTGATCCACTCTTTTTGCCGATAAACCTGCCAAAACAACCACCCTTTAATAAACGTCTCCACCGTCATTGCCACATAAATCCCCAAGATTCCTCCCCCCAGTTTCATCACCGCATAAGCGGGAATAATACGGAAAAGCCACAATGAGCCGATAGAGATACGCATACTTAAGTTTGTCGCCCCGGCACCCCGCAATGCACCGCTGAGAACGAATGTTAACGCTAAAGGAATTTGAGCGATCCCCACAAGCCGTAAATAGAGTGCCGCCTGTTCAATTGTCTCCGAATCCTGTGTAAAAAATCGGATCAGCATTTCAGGGATAGCCACTAAAACGGTTCCGACACTCCCCATGAAAATCATTGCAATCTTGGCACTCAGGATTCCAGACTCATAGGCATTATCGTATTGTTTAGATCCGATAAGCTGTCCGGCGAGCACCATCGCCGCAACCGAAAAACCGAATCCCGGCATAAAAGCCAATGCTTCTATCCTCAGACCGATCTGATATCCTGCCAATGCTACTGTTCCCTGTGACGCAATCATCATAACAAATAACAAAAACGATGCTACGCCGATCACCCTCTCTACGGCGGCAGGGGTCCCGATAGCAATCATTTTTTTCAGATCGGACCGGACAAATATCGGGTATATTCCCAATATCCCCCCTTTTTTTATTAACAGCCAACCATAGATCAACACCGTAAATCCGTATGCTGAGACCGTCGCGTAGGCCGCTCCTTCCACTCCCATCGGTTCAAATCCGCCGTGTCCGAAGATAAAAAGATAATTAAGCCCCGCATTCAAAAATGCCGAAGCAATTTTGATAAAAAGGGAGGTGCGTGTGTCCCCCGCGGCGGAGAGTGCATTATAGGCCAACGTATCGAGAAAAATTAGCCCCATCCCCAAAGAGAGGATTCCGAAATATCCGCTTCCGAGTTTTGTTACTTCAGCGGAAGAGCCCATCCATCGAAAAAAATCGCCCGAAAAACTCCATCCGAGTGTTCCGACAATCAGCGCGCCGCCCAATGCAACCCACAACCCGACAAAAACCACTGCCGAAGCGCGATGACGTCTGCCGCTTCCGATATAGCGTGAGATCAAGGCACTCGAACCGATGGCGTAGACACTCATCAATGCCTGAATAACCATCATGAATTGCATCGATAATCCGACCGCCGCCAATGCCGCAACCCCTAAAACACCTACCATAAGCATATCAATTAGGATTTGGACGATGTCCAAAAAATGTTTAAGTGCGGCAGGGATTGCCAAATGCAGTACCCGATGTCTTAGCATATGATGATTCAACTTCGAAGTTTCTGCGCAATCTCCTGCATTGCGTCAAACAGTGCCTCTTTTGTCGCATAGCGAAGCTCGATTCGATTGATCGGAACCTCTCCGACATGATCGAAATCGCATATCAAAACATACGCTTCGAGGGTAATCTGTCCAGCCTTTAGTTCCGCCCACTCCAACGAAACCGACGCGCTTTCCCCCCCAGCATGAATCAATGCGGCCGGATAGAGTCGGGTAATTTTCAATAAATCGATCTCTTTCCCGTCCGCTACATATAGCATCTCATTTTTCATCCGATCTCCCTCAGTTCATACGTTCGCCGTATCCATCCGTAATAAAAAGCCGCAACGGCAAAAACAGCCCCTAGAATCAATGTAATTATCGCCAAAGAGATCCCGGATGCCGCCAAATACCCGATCATCAATGATACAAATGCCCCTACACCCAAAAATATCATATCATTATACGCAATTACCCGACCGTAAAAATCACTGTGGGTATGATGTTGTAACAGGGTGAACGTATACGACCACAATGTGGTTGTGACAAAGCCGACCGCGACCGATGCGATCAAAGATCCGTAAAAATTATCGACGACTGTCGCCCATAATGCTATACTCAACGCTTCCGCGAGAAATAACCATCCCAGTCTGGCATTATTGATCCAATGTCCCAATACCACCGGACCGATAACCAAGCCTAAAGCCCGCGCGGCATTTAACAGCCCTATCCCCAACGATACGGCAACAATTTGGGAATAGTAGTGTTTCGCCGCTAAGGCAACCAATGCATCAAATGCCGTAAATCCTAAAATTGCATGGAGAATCATCAAATGATAGACAACGGGATTGTGACGGATATACGAGAATGCCTCTTTCATCATAGTGGTAAACTTAGTCCGATTCTGTGACATTTCAATCTCTATTTTCAATGAAAAAACCAACATCAATACCAGGACAAACAACCCTGCATCGAGCAGGAATGCCGCTTTTACCCCTATCCAATAGACTACCAATCCGCTCAATGCCATTCCCAGTGTATACGACAGCGACCAAATCATCGAATGAATTTCATTCGCCGTTTGCAGTGCTTTCCCTTCCAGAATTCTTGGAAGCAGCGACATCTCAACCGTAAAATGAAAGCTCGATGCCCCCATTCTGATAAACACCAGCAGATACAAAAACCACAACATCCCTACATTATCGATACTGATCAACGAAAAGGTACAAACTATCTCGATTAGTGTCAGCATAAGCATCAGCCGTTTAGGATGAATCCGGTCCAATAATACTCCGCTTAAAGGGGCTTGAAATACCCCCGGCAAAAAATGCAGCGCTGCGACCAGAGCAATGGTCGTTGCTTCTGCTCCCATCTGGATTAAAAGAGTATAAATACCCACATTGCTGAACCATGCCCCGAAATAGGCAAGCAATTGAATTAAAGAGAGACGGCGTAGAAGCGGCTGAGCGCGTAAAAGAGTTACATAACGTTTCATAAGCGGAAGATTATCACGCAAGTAATTAAAGTTTTTATTTGCATGGACGATTTAGGTTTAGAAATTGTCTCAATACATAGAATGAGGAGAATTACAATGGAAATCTTCCAAACAACAGCAAAAATGCAACAAAGTCAAACTGTTGCTCCAAAACAAAATGTTGATGTTCAAAGTGTCCAGCAGATGCAACAAGCACAAATTAACCAAGATAAAATGGCTCAGAATGAGACTGCGCAAAAATCAAGTAAAATCCAATCTCAAGATGATATGGAAAAATTGATCGACCAGCTTAATCAATCACTCAACCCTTTTAATACCACATTAAAATTCGGTTTTGACAACACATCGGATGATTTTTATGTCTCTGTCATTGAAACCAAGAGCAACCGGATGCTAAGACGCTTTCCAATTGAGCAAGCCGAACAGCTTTTACCGAAAATGCAAGAGGTAAACGGACTCCTTTTCGATCAGAAGGGGTAAGGATTAATAATGATCTTAAAGATTTAATAATTTTAATCGAATAAATCAAAGGAATTTTATGTACTCGAATTTAGCTTATAACACTTATGCCCAAAATAATATCGGTGTGGAATCACCGGAAAAATTGATTCAAATGATGTATGAGGGGATTTTGCGTTTTAATATGCAGGCCAAACGTTCCATCATGGACAGTGATATTGAAAAAAAAACGTACTGGATCAATCGCTCCAACGCCGTTATCGGTGAACTTATCAATATTTTAGACTATAATCAGGGGGATATATCCCATTATCTTTCAGGACTGTACACTTACCAACTGCGTCTGCTTACAGAGGCAAATATCTACAATGACTCAACCAAAATCGATGAAGTAAGCCAGGTATTCAAAGGGTTGTTAGATGCATGGAAAGAGAGTACCGATGTGGCTAACCAACTTTAAAACAGCTTTGGTGCTCGAAGATTTCGAGTCTATTGCCGCATTGCTGGATGAAATGCCTCAATTTGATACGCACCAACAGATGGAAGAAGCCTTTTATCTTTTAGTCCAGACAAAAACAGCTATTGAGAAGAACAAATCCCAAATTGCCCATATTATGCAACAACTCACAAATAACCTTAATTTCCTCAAATCTACCCAAATAGACCCCCCCTCTTCTTTAAATCTAAAACTTTAACCCTTTTCTCACCATTTTTTTGATAAAATCGCGACATTCACTCCATAATCACTCATTGGAGTCAGGGTATCAACGATAAGGATGCAGTTATGAAAAAAGAGGTTAAAAAAGTTGTTCTCGCCTATTCCGGCGGATTGGATACGAGTGTTATTTTAAAATGGCTCCAAGATGAATACAACTGTGAAGTTGTTACTTTTACCGCAGATATCGGTCAAGGTGAAGAGGTAGAACCGGCTCGTGCCAAAGCCATCAGTCTCGGAATCAAACCGGAAAACATCTATATCGAAGACCTACGCGAAGAGTTTGTACGTGACTATGTATTTCCGATGTTTCGCGCTAATGCGATTTATGAAGGAGAATATCTACTGGGTACATCGATCGCACGCCCTTTGATCGCAAAACGTCAAGCTGAAATCGCACGTATCACCGGTGCCGACGCCGTCAGTCACGGCGCTACCGGAAAAGGGAACGACCAAGTCCGTTTTGAGATGGGTTACCTGGGGCAAAACAGTGCCCTAACCATCATTGCACCATGGCGCGAATGGGATTTGAACTCGAGAGAAAAACTTCTCGCGTATGCGGCAGAACACGGAATCAAAATCGAAATGAGCGGAAAAAAATCGCCGTATTCGATGGATGCCAACCTGCTTCATATCTCTTATGAGGGAGGAATCCTCGAAGATCCTGCGGCAGAACCTGAAGAGAGCATGTGGCGCTGGACGGTATCTCCTCAAAATGCACCCGATGAACCTGAATACATCGAAATCGGTTATGAAAAAGGAGACCCGGTAAGCCTTAACGGAAAAGCTCTTTCTCCTGCAGTCATGCTAGAGCAACTCAATATCATTGCGGGACGCCACGGAATCGGACGTGCCGATATCGTTGAAAACCGCTTTGTCGGGATGAAAAGCCGCGGTTGTTACGAAACTCCGGGCGGAACCATCATGATCAAAGCGCACCGTGCAATCGAATCATTGACACTGGACCGCGAAGAAGCACATCTTAAAGATGAGTTGATGCCGCGCTACGCAAAACTTATCTATAACGGATTTTGGTTTGCTCCTGAGCGTGAAATGTTACAGGCTGCTATCGATAAGACCCAGCAAAATGTCCGCGGTACCGTACGATTGAAACTGTACAAAGGGAATGTAATGGTTGTCGGTCGCAGTTCCGATCTTTCACTTTTCAATCCTGAATACTGTACCTTTGAAGAAGATTCTGTTTACGATCAAAAAGATGCCGGCGGATTCATCAAACTCAATGCGCTTCGTTTTATCATTGCCGGTAAAGCACGAAAAAATAAATAAGGAAGCAGAATGAGCATCATTAAAATCGATATGAATTCCGAGGAGTTTCAAGCGGAGCTCGAAAAAACGATCAAATTTACCGATAAAGTCATCAGCCAGTTCAATTGGGCTTATAACCCTCAAGAGGAAATTAATGAGGGGGTACAACTCGGACTTGCCCGCAATAAAATGATGTACGGCAAACGATTTTGTCCTTGTTATATGGTTGAGGAAGTGGACGGGAAATATCAAAGCACCGACAACAGACTCTGCCCGTGTACAACCGCTATTGAAAAAGAGATACCGGAAGAAGGGGTATGTCACTGTCAAATATTCTGTACACCGGAATTTGCATCAGCCAAGCGCATGGAGATGGGAATCGAAGAAGTTACCCATCAACACTCTCGCGGCTTAACCAAAGAAGAGTGTGAAATGCTCTTGACCAAAAGCGATATCGACAGCGATGAACTTACTTCACTCTTTGAAGCGCGTGAACTCGGTATGGTTAAATTCAAAGTGGTCGACGTTCGTGAATGGATGGAGTGGAAAATGGGGCGCATTTCCGGTGCCGACATACTCGTTCCGACCAGCAGTTTCTTCCAGACATTGAATGAATCTAAATTGGAAAAAGACGAACATATTATCGTCTATTGTCATGTCGGTAGCCGAAGTGCCCACTGTCAACGTATTTTGCACGATATGGGATACGCCAAAGTTTCCAATCTTGCACACGGTATCGTCGGCTACAGCGGCCAAATCGTTCGCGGATAATCAAGGATTGAAATGAAAGTATTATTGACAAAAGATGTCAAAGGGGTCGGCAAAGCCGGTGAAATCAAAGAGGTCGCCGACGGTTACGGTAAAAATTTTCTAATCGGCAAAGGGCTGGCCCTTGCCGCAACCAATGAAGTTTTGAAAAAATACGAGTCGGAACAAAAGAAAAAAGCGGCTTCTCAAGCCGCTGAAATAGAGCGGCTTAATGCGATTAAAGCACAGCTTACCGATATCAAAGTCGTCATTACCAAAAAACTCGGTAATACAGGTCATCTTTTCGGTGCCGTAACCAAAGACGAGATCGCCGACGCATTAAAAGCGCAGCATAATATTGAAATCGATAAGAAAGAGCTCGATGCAAAACACGGTATCAAAACCACCGGTATGCACGATCTTGATCTTAAACTCGGTCACGGTATCCACGCCACACTCCGTTTAGAAATTAAAGGGGAATAAATGTTCGATGCTACGACCATACTCGCATATAAGGGTAAGAATAAAGCCGTTATCGGCGGAGATGGTCAGGTAACATTCGGACAGAGCGTTCTCAAAAATAACGCAACCAAAATCAGAACTCTCTATAACGGAGAGGTTTTGGCCGGTTTCGCAGGCTCAACAGCCGATGCATTTAACCTTTTTGATATGTTCGAAGAGCATTTGACTCAACGTAAAGGCGAACTTATCAAAGCGGTTATCGATTTTTCCAAAGCATGGCGAAAAGATAAAGTACTACGCCGTTTGGAAGCGATGATGATCGTCCTCAATCAAGAACATATTTTTATACTTACCGGAAACGGGGATGTCGTTGAGCCTGAAGACGGTGAAGTCGCCGCTATCGGAAGCGGCGGAAGCTACGCAATTTCCGCCGCACGTGCACTGAAAAAACATACAACTTTGGATGAAGAGACCCTGGTGAAAGAGAGTCTTGCCGTTGCCGCAGATTTATGTATCTACACGAATCACAATATCAAAACATTAAGCCTCGGATAAACGGATGAATATGATTCCTCAAAAGATTGTCGATTATTTGGATCAACATATCATCGGGCAAAACAATGCGAAAAAAACAATAGCACTGGCTCTTCGTACCCGCTATCGGCGTCTTCGCCTTGATCCGCCCTTGCGGGATGAGATCATGCCGAAAAATATTTTGATGATCGGTTCTACCGGTGTGGGCAAAACGGAAATCGCCCGCCGCCTTGCCAAACTGATGCAGTTGCCGTTTATTAAGGTAGAAGCCAGTAAATATACCGAAGTAGGTTTTGTCGGCCGGGATGTCGAATCGATGGTTCGTGATTTGGTCATGACCTCCTATTCGATGGTCAAAGCTGAGCATAACGAAAACAATAAAGAGGCGATCGAACACTATATTATCGATACGCTTACCCACAAACTTCACTCGGAAGTTCCTCATTTTCCGACAGAAGAAGAAAAAGCCCGACATGAAATTTCAAAATTGGAACTAAGCGAAAAAATCCGTAACGGCGAGATGGATGATCGTATTGTTGAAATCGAACTTTCCACGGGAGGGATTGAATTTAATGATACCAATATGCCTCCTGAAATTGCCCGTGTACAAGAATCATTTTCCAAAATGTTTTCCGTCATAGGAAAAGAGGAGAATAAAAAAGAGGTCTCTGTCGCAGAAGCCAAAGAAATTCTCTCTCAAGAGGCTGCTGAAAAGCTGCTCAACCATGACCAAATAAAACGCGAAGCGCTGAAACGAACCGAAGAGGGAGGTATCATATTCCTTGACGAAATCGATAAGATTGCGGTCAATTCACGAAGTGACGGACGGAATGACCCTAGCAAAGAGGGAGTTCAGCGGGATTTGCTTCCGATTGTCGAAGGGAGCATCGTCTCAACGAAATTCGGTTCCATTAAAACCGATCATATCCTTTTCATTGCAGCCGGAGCTTTTCATTTGACCAAGCCCAGCGATCTTATTCCGGAATTACAAGGGCGTTTTCCGCTTCGGGTCGAGCTCGAACCGCTTAACGAAGACGCCCTCTATTTGATTCTGACCAAACCGAAAAACTCGCTCCTGGAACAATACAGAGCTTTATTGGCAACTGAGGATATGGAATTGTCTTTCGATGAAGCTGCGATACATGCTATGGCGCGCTATGCCCAAAGAGCCAATGAAAAAACAGAAGATATCGGAGCCAGACGGCTTCATACTGTCGTTGAAAAAGTGTTGGAAGAGATCAGTTTTAATGCCCATTTACACAAAAACAGTACCGTCACGGTCACCGAAGCGATGGTGAACACCATTCTCTTACCACTTGTTGAGGATGAAGACCTCGCACGTTACATCCTCTAAAGGTTATACATATGAATAAAGCAGGATTTGTCGCTCTCGTCGGACGGCCAAATGCAGGAAAAAGCACCCTAATGAACTGGATACTGGGTGAAAAAATCGCTCTTGTCAGCCAAAAAGCAAACGCTACACGTAAACGTTCGAATGCGATCGTGATGCATAACGATGATCAAATCATCTTTGTCGATACCCCCGGATTGCACCAAGCCGAAAAACTCCTGAACCAATACATGCTCGAAGAGGCTCTAAAAGCGATCGGTGATTGTGATCTTGTCGTTTATCTCGCTCCCGCGTCCGATAAAACGATCCATTATGAGAAATTTTTGGAAATCAATGCCGATAAACGGAAACATATTATCGTTTTAAGTAAAATTGATCAGATTTCGCAAGGGGATCTGCTTAAAAAAATCGGTGAGTACAACCGTTTCAGCGACCACTTTCTAGCCCTTATTCCGATGTCGGTCACTAAAAATGTGGGAAAAAAAGATCTGCTCGATACTATTGTCAAACATCTCGATGAGTCCCCGTATCTCTATGATCCCGAAAATATTACGACCGAAATGGTACGCGATATCTATAAAGAGTTTATACGCGAAGCCATTTTTGATAATATCAGCGATGAAATCCCTTATGAATCGGATGTCATTATCGACAAAATCGATGAAGATGCTCCCGTAGAACACATACGGGCCACCATAATCGTCGAAAAAGATTCTCAAAAGGGGATCATTATCGGGAAAGGGGGAGCGGCGATCAAACGGATCGGACAAAATGCCCGTGAAAAAATCGAACGCTTAGCTTCTAAACCGGTCTATCTTGAACTGTTTGTCTCGGTCAAAAAAGGGTGGACGACCGATAAAAAATTTCTTAGCGATTTAGGATACGAATGGTAAAAATTTTCCTTATTTCATTGCTGTCATTGACAACCCTTTGGGGGTCGGATGTTCTTATGCTGTACAAAAGCGGCGGAAAAAAATTGCTGGATCGGCAGATGAACAGCCCTACCTATTGGTCAGGGTCTCTTTTTAATAAGGATCTTCGCTTCGGTTATTTTGAGCGGGCATTTTCACTTTTAGCATGCAGCAAAGAAAAGGGAGTCTTAGAGCTTTATACACCGGATGCACAAAAACGGTTTTATCTCAAAAAACGCTACAGCGCTTTCACCGGGAAAAATGCCGGGGACAAAAGTGTTGCCGGAGATTTGAAGACCCCTATCGGTATTTATACGCTCGTCGAGAAAAAGAAACGGGTAGATCCGTTTTACGGGCCGATGGCCTTTGTCACCTCTTATCCTAATTTATATGATCGTATCCGCGGTAAAAACGGAGACGGGATATGGGTTCACGGTGTGCCGCTTAGCGGTTCACGCGATCCGTTTACCAAAGGGTGTATTGCTATTAACAATAATGATTTGGTTCAGCTTGATCAAACGATCAATCCTTCCAATACATTATTAATAATCGATTCGTCCTTAAAACAAGGGATTCAGCCGGCCGCTTATTCAGCTATTTTAGCCGGATTGTATCAATGGAAATATGCATGGACGTATAACGACATTGAAACCTACTTATCAACCTATGACCCTTCTTTCAAGCGCTCTGACGGCATGGGTTTTTCCCAATTCAAAGCCTATAAAGAGCGAATTTTCAGCAAAGAAGAAACCAAAACCATCGCCATGGATCATTTAAATATTGTCCCTTATCCCGGTGATAAGCGCAATCTTTTTTGGGTGACGTTTAATCAGCTCTACATCAGTGACAGTCATAAATCTGAAGGAGAAAAATCGCTTTTAGTCCGATTGAATACCAATCAAACGATCTCGATTCTAACGGAAGAATAATTTATGCGTTTTTCTTTCATTTTTTTGTTTTTAATGGCAGTTTCCCTATATTCTGCCCCTTTTTCACTCATAAAGAAAGAAACTGATACGCTCAATTCTCCGACATTGTTGGTCATCGGAGGGATTCACGGTAACGAGCCAGGCAGCTATTTTGCGGCTGCAATACTATCGCAATATTATCAAATAAAACAGGGAAATCTATGGGTTGTCCCTGATCTCAATCGTCCAAGTATCCAGCAAAACAGCCGCGGAATCAACGGTGACATGAATCGAAAGTTTTCGGATATCGATCCGAAAGATGCTGACTTTGAAACCGTACAGGATATCCAAAAAATTATGACGGAAAAGCAGGTCGGTCTCATTTTAAATCTTCACGACGGACACGGTTTTTACAGGAAAGAACATCTCAATACTATCTTTAATCCCAACGCATGGGGACAGACCTGCGTAATCGATCAGGTTTCTCTTGAAGAAGATCATCCTTTCGGCAATTTAAACGATATAGCTTCCAAAGTCAGTAAGGAGCTAAATCACGGTTTGATTGAAGATCATCATCTGTTTGACGTGCGTAATACCAATACCCGTTTTGACGATGAAGCGATGAGACAGTCGTTGACCTATTTTGCCGTTTCACACAACAAACCCGCCTTTGCCATTGAAACCAGTAAAAACTTGCCGACTTTGCACCATAAAGTTTTTTACCAGCTTCGAGCCATTGAATGTTACATGAGACTTATGGGGATAAAATATGAGCGCTCTTTCGATTTAAATATAGATTCAATTCAACATTTACTCCAAAAGAATGAACACTTAACAATTAATAATAATATATATTTGGATTTGCAAAATTTAAAAAACAGTTTAAGTTTTATTCCGCTACAATCAGACGGGAATGAGTTTAAGTTTAGCCATCCGTTAGGGAGCATTCAAAAAAGTAAAGAGCAATACGATCTTTTTATCGGTAATCAGAAAATAAGTACTCTGATTCCGAGTTATCACACAAAAGAAATTTGTTCAGAGCCGATTTGTATCATAATAGATGGAAAAACGAACTACATGCCGTTTGCTACAAATTTTTTTGCAACTGCCGATTTTAAGGTCATTAACAAGAATTCTAATACGCGGGTTAATATCATCGGCTTTACCCAAAAAGGGATTAAAGATGAGAGTAACGTCACGGTAGGGTTGAAAGATTTAGATTCAAAATACGCTATTGATAATACCAACAAGAGTTATCGTATAGAGTTTTACCAGAAAAACCGCTTTTGCGGAATGGTTCTTGTACATTTTAATTAGGATAGAGGATGAGTAAAAGCAAACAACAGACTTATTCAACCATCATATCGGCAAATCCGTATAAAGGCGATTATTACACCAGTACCCTTAATACTATAAACTGCGCCCCTTCTCCTTCGTTTTCAAAAGAGCAATATGCACTCTCTTTTTTAAATACCAAGGGATTTATCTCTACCCTCATCGGCATCAGTAAAAATATTCCCGAAACAGACGTATATGACGTATTAGAAAATAAAGTATACGAAGAACTTGCTCTGGATATGGCTGTTGAGTACCTTATTAAGTATGTTGAAGCAACACATAGAAGTACAGAAGGCGACCGTTTCTTTCATGTCTTTGTTGTTGATCCGTTAACGCTTGAGCAAGAGTTTACAAAAGTCGTTGACACGATCAAGTACATTGACCAACTTGTCCCTATTCCGCTTTTGCTCAAATCTCTTTATGTAAAAGAGTATATCACTTCTACCGATGTACACTGCTTTATCTATTTTCAAGAAAATGACGCATTTTTTTGTATCTATAACGAACAAGAGTTTGTTTATACCAAATCACTGAAGTTTTCACTAAAACAGACGCATGAACGTTTTTGTGAACTTTTAGGTGAACAGATCGATCTTTCCTCATTTGAAAGAATGCTCTCGGAAGAGGGACTAAACACGTCTAATCCTGAGTATCAAAAAAATCTCATTAAACTCTTCGGTGAAATTTTCCTCCATATCAGCGATGTCATTACCTATGCCAAAAGAGCCTATGAAATCAAAAAATTTGATGAAATCTATATCGGTACCGGAGCGGGAAAAGTTGTAGGATTGGATGAGTATGCGCAAACTTATTTGGGCATCAAAGCGACCTCTTTTGATTTTAATTACGGATTTAATACCAACGGTGAAAAAGTAGATCAAATTCATCAACTTATGCACTTGTACGGACGGCTTGAGACAGATGAACGGTATGAGTGCAACTTTACCATATTTCATCGTCCGCCCCCTTTTGTTCAGCGAGATAGCGGTAGGCTCATTCTCGTTGCTGCCGGATCTTTGGTGGCAGCTCTTCTCTATCCCGGTGTATACTGGGGATTATCGTATATAGAAGAATTCCGCCATGCTCTTTTAAGCAAAGAATATGAGCAGGTGCACAGTGAAAAAACCAATCGTGAATCTATTATAAATCTTAAATTAGCCAATAAAAGTGCGGCACAAGTATTATTGGATGAGCAAAAAACGGCCTATAAACAAAAGCAAGACACTTTAGTCAAAATACATGACAAAAAAGTAAATTATCCGATGAAGGCCAAAATAATGGCGGACTTTACCCGAAGTTTCAATCAATATCGGGTGCAGCTTCAAACCATCGCATTTTCGGAAGATATTAATGCAAGCAAAACATTCACTTTCGGATTAACATCCTCCAATACTCAGGATATTACAGCTTTGCTCAAGCACTTGACCGCTACCAAACAGAACCAATACAATTTTCATCTGGAACTTATCTCCTATAATGAAGAGCAAAAGTCTTACCTTAGTGAACTTAAGGCGGTCATCAAATGAAATTTCAAATTGAAAATACCCTTTATACATTAGACCAATCGTTAGCCACTAAAAGCGACCGCGATAAAATGATGCTGTTTATTATGATTTTGCTTCTTTAGTGGCTTTTTCTTATTTGCTGCTGTGGGAAAGTTCTGAAGCAAGCTTCAAAGTGTCTCATGAAAAAGCACTTGCCGTAGAAACCAATCTCAATGCAGATAAACAGTACCTATCCGCCAATCCGCCCGAAAAAATCACTCAAATCGAACAAGAAACGGTCGAAATCGAACGTCAACACGGGCTTTATGTCCAATATAACGCCTATATTAAAGAGAAGTTAGAGCAAATATCCTCGTTGTATTATGATGAAAAAGTATGGGGGGCTTACCTTGATTCCATATCCCGTTATGCACGTGATTATAAAGTAAAATTAACCACATTCGGCAATACCCTTCAAACCGATAATAGTTCATTCGGACACGTTTTAGACATCACCATTTCATCCGAAGGCCCCTATAAAAACACTTTAAAGTTTATTAATGCACTTGAACAAAGCTATCTGGTCGTTGATTTACACAATTTCCGTATCGATGCCGACGAAAAACTAAAAAGTGATCTCAATATCTCAGTATGGGGGATCGTAAAACAATGAAAAAATATTTGTTTATAGGGTTTTTAAGTATATTCTCCCTCCATGCTTCCGCAGTGGTAGATTCACCGGCCGTGACTATTGTTCCTCAACCGAATGATGATAAGGAAGTAGCATGGGTCAATGAGCAAGTACTTGCTATTTTGCCTGCTCGAATCGGCATAGCGGAGGGATTTATAAATTCGCTGCGCGACCCGATGAAAATGAAAAAAGCTGCACCGAGTATACTGCCCGGTTCAAAACTACTTGCACCTCCAAAGCTAGGAAGTATACTCCAACCTCCAGTCGTTGAAGAACCGTTACGGCTCCTGGCTATAATGAATAAATCGGTCCTGATAAACGGTAAATGGTATAAAAGCGGGGATAGCGTACGTAATTTTACCCTCGCCGAGATCAAATCAAATTCTGTTTTATTAACGGGGAAAAAAGATAAGAAGCTCGTCTTGTTTTTAACGAAACAAAATAATAATATTAAAATCATCACACAATAGGAAAGTATCATGACATCTGCTATTAAACACTATGCACGAACGTTTATATTATCCGTTGCCACGGCTGCCCTTCTATCACCTGCCCTGCAGGCAGATTGTACCTATGAACTTTTCAATATCTCTTCCGTCAAAGGGACAAGTGTCGGCGATTTTATCGATCAGCTCAGCGATGAATGCGGAATGAGCGTCATCGTCGCAGATTCTGAAGCAGAAAAAATACTCTCAAAACAAATGAATAAAACATTTTTAAAAAATTTAACGATTAATGAAGTACTTGACCTCATCATCAAAGAAAACAACCTCCAATATACATTGCAAAATAACGTTCTTAAAATATCTTATTTGACGACTAAGACCTACAATATCGACTACATTATTTCTCAACGAATCGGGACGGGAAGCGCCAATATCACGCTCAGTTCAAATATAAACACATCCACGTCTAGCGGTTCTAGCGGTTCTAGCGGTTCTAGCGGCGGCGGAAATGCTTCTTCTCAATCAGGCATAAAAATTACCTCCAGCGATGAAGTTCAGTTCTGGGAAACATTGGATGCAGAACTTGAAAGCGTCCTTAACCGACCGGAAGATTCCTATAAAGCCACGATTCCGATGATTAATAAAAATGCCGGTTTAATTACCGTAACCGCCACTAATTCTCAAATGAAACGGCTGGATACTTATCTTGATGATCTACAAAAGAAAATGCAGACGCAAGTACTGATCGATGTAAAAATGTACAGTGTCATTTTTTCGGACGCCTCGTCAACCGGTATTGACTGGTCACAGCTCTACGCTTTACAAAATATTGATTTAACCTTTGATTATGTAAATTCAAAAGATGTCGGTCAATTTACTTCAACAAATTTAAATACAGGAACTTCATTCGACGAATATGGAACTCTTGGTGAAAGTCGATCAGGTGCCAGTGTTTTTAGATTAGGTGCAAAAGGCAGCTTAAATGAAGTTATCAAATTTCTAAAAACCCAGGGGGATGTTTACTCGATATCGAACCCTAAAATTTTAACGCTCAACAATCAACCGGCTCTTATTACGGCCGGAACGGAACTTTTTTATAAAACCAAAAGTTCAACTTCGACGACTGCCGCATCCACAACTACGTCCGAGAATGAAGTCGTCAGCTCCGTTTTTTCCGGTGTTCTTCTGGATATCACCCCTGAAATTTCAAAAGACGGAAGCATTACCCTTAGAATCAACCCTTCTATTTCCGAAACAGCCAGTGTCATCAATTCAAGCAATGAACAGCGTTCGATGCCGCCCGATTTAAGCCGCCGACAAATGTCATCCGTTATCAGCGTACAAGACGGAAGCCGGGTTATTCTGGGTGGGCTTATCAATACCAAAAACGTAAATGATACCAATAAAGTTCCTCTGTTGGGGGATATCCCTGTTTTGGGCTACCTTTTTAAAAAAGAAGGGCTGAATAAAAAAACAGAAGAAATCGTAATTATTATCGAACCGCATATCATTAAAAAAGAGCAAAATTCTCTCCGTTTGGGAGATTTAGGCTATACGCATATTGGAAAACAAATCGAAGAAGATACAAAGCCTGAAAGCAAGTAACGGATGGAGAATTCGCTTTTCTCAAAACCGAGGGATCTGTTTTTAGACGTGGTCAACCCTAAAGACTACGTCCAAATCGACAGTGTTTCTCATATGTACCAATCGCTTAAAAATTCGGTGCAGAAACCGCTAAAAATGATCCTTTTGTTCGGCAAGCCCGGGACCGGTAAAAGTATGCTCCTGCACAAACTTCACCACGATCTCTCCAAACATCAAAAAGTGTTGATGTTTGACATTCCGATTGTCGATGAAGACGATTTTCTCCGGGTCTTGGCACAAAGGATTTTCGGACACTCACCGCGCGAAGTGATGACCTTAACCCGCTTTTTAGAAATTGCCGAAGCGGTATCGTACGCGGATGTTCCCATCGTTCTCTTGGATGAAGCACAGCTTTACAGTGCCTCATTAATGGAAAAGATCCGTCTCATTTCCGATGCACGGGCCATCAAATTTGTCATAACTCTTCACAAAACCGATAAAGAGGATGTTATTGCCAAAGAACATTTTCAAACGCGTATTTGGGAAAGTATCGAACTTCAAAACGCTACCTCCGAAGAGCTCAAAGTATACATACAAAAAAAGCTGTTAAAGGCAAACTGTTTTGACGTTGCCAATATGTTCAACGACAAAAACATGAATTTGATCACGTCTCTGACCAAAGGGAACTACAGAGAGACCAATAAATTATTATTTGCTCTTTTTAGCCTCTACTGCTGGTATGAAGAGAACCATCCTACCCTGATCAAATACAATACGCTCAAACCGAAATGGATAGAAATGGCAGCAATTCATACAGGACTTATCCGTGCTTGATATTCACACATTAGAGCGTCGCTGGCTAAAATATAAAATCAAAAGTTATATCCCTTATATCGCAAGTGCATTGACCGTTTTGGTGCTGAGCATAACTGCCTTTAGCGTGTTAAATGAAAAGGAATCCGCATCTTCCGTGACAAAGGATCAAAACAGTTCGTCAGAAAAAACACTGTTATCTCAAGAAAAAACAAATGATTCGGAATCATCCAATCTCCTTGAACCCTCTATGGAATTCGTTCAATCATTTCAGTCATCGGAACCTGAAATTTCTGCTCCTGTTGCCATCGCGCCTAAACAAACACCATTGACTCAAAATTCGGTCCCGATTCCGAAAATCCTCAATGTCCCGGACTCAGGCCAGATTCAGGCAATAGCGGTTTCTCCCTCGGCAAAAAACGATAAACCCGCTTCACTTAATCATAATGAGACAAAAATGGATATTGAGAGCGTTATACGCCGTTTCAAAGAGACATCCGATCCTAATCTCGGGTTATTTATAGCCCGTTACTATTATGCTCAGGGTAATTACAACGATGCCTACAATTTTGCATTAAAAACCAATAATATCAACAATAAAATGGATGAGAGTTGGATTATTTTTTCCAAATCGTTAGTTAAGCTAGGCAAAATGGATCAAGCTAAAAAAACGTTGAAACTTTACATCGCTGAATCCAATTCCGACACGGCTCGTTCATTGCTTGATTCCATTGAGCAGGGAACCTTCAAATGAAATGGCTGGTTTTATTACCCCTATTATTGTCCGTATCAATATCGGCGGATACCAAACAAAAATTATTCGATCTTTATCAGCAGGGCAGCTATCTAAAAGCCTGCAACCTCGGATTTCAGGGACTTTCAAACTATCCGGACGATGAAGCTTATATTTCTCTGTATGCCTTTTCATGTCTCAAAGCAGATATCATCGACCGTTTGGCCATACCGGTCATAAAACTCAATCAGACAAAAGAAGCTCGCAGTAATGCATCTTATTTTTCGGTAATACTCATGCAGAAAAAACTTCTTATGCAAGCTCTTTATGACAATAAACAAATCAAAAACGTCAAATTTCCGACCAGTTCCTATTTACTTTCAAAAGTATTCGACTTTTATATTAAAGACCCTCAGCCGAACCAATTAATTAAAGAGTATAGAGACCCGGACAATGCCCGATCAAGTTATAAACTCTACACATCGGTCTCAAACGGGCGCAAAAGCATAGCGATAGATGAATACTATGATAAAATATTGACGCTTCATCATGTATATTAGAAAAGGATAAAGAGGTATGGACCGCATTACGCATGATTTATTAGAAAAGCGCCATATCTCGCAACAGCAAATTGATCGCCTCACCTCCAGAGGAGTCAAAGATGACACTATTTTGGAAACACTCACCAAGGTAGGTGCTATCTCCCTTAACTTTATCAAACGTTTCGTCGTTGAACAAATCCGTCTTGGGCGATATGAACTCTCCATTATTAAAAACTACCATTTCTTAGACGAAATTTCAATTCTTTCTCATTTGGCTGAAGTCATTGAAGTCCCCTTTATCGATCTTGATTCCATAGACATGGATTACCGTCTTGTCGAAAAGATACCGACGCTCCAGCTGAAACGCTATAATGCCCTCCCCATTTCACAAGATGATATGTATGTCGTAGTGGTATTCGCCGATCCGCTAAATATTGAAGCACAAGAGTCCATTCAACGTCTCTTTCCACGAAAATCGCTTAAAATTGCGGTCGCTACCGAAAAACAGATTCAAGCTTACTTGTTTAAGATGGAGCTTAAAGACAGTGTCAAAGAGCTCGTAACCAATATCCGTAACGAATTGCGCAATATCGGAACCATTGAAGAGCAGCAGGAAGCCTCTTCCATTTTGCAGCTGATTGACGTCATCCTTAAGGCGTGTATCAAAGGGCGCGCGAGTGATATACATATCGAACCGACAGAGAGAAACTGTGTTGTTCGCGGACGTATCGACGGAAAGCTGGCCGAAATCTTTATTTTTGACCGGGACATTTATCCCCCTTTGGCTTCGCGTATCAAACTTTTGGCAAATCTGGATATTGCAGAACGCCGTAAACCCCAAGACGGCCGCTTCTCAGCGATGGTTATGGATGCCGAATTCGACTTTCGTCTCTCTACCCTTCCAATTATTTACGGAGAATCGATCGTCATGCGTATTTTGGACAAAACCAAAGCGCTGGTAAAACTCGAAGATTCGGGTATGGACTCAGAAAGTTACCAGAAACTGATTAAAGGATTGCAATCTCCGTTCGGAATTATTTTGGTTACCGGTCCGACCGGAAGCGGTAAAACAACCACTCTGTACGGAGCATTGAACGAACTTCGTAATGTTGAAGATAAAGTTATTACCGTAGAAGACCCGGTAGAATACCGTATGAACCTGATCCAACAGGTTCAAGTCAATCCTAAAGTGGGGTTATCCTTTGCCGACGCGCTCCGTTCTATCCTACGCCAAGACCCCGATAAGATTATGATCGGGGAGATTCGTGACCATGAAACTCTTGAAATAGCTATCAAAGCCGCCCTTACCGGACACTTGGTTATTTCTACCCTTCACACCAACGACGCCATCAGCGCCATCCCCCGTATGTCGGATATGGGCATCGAACCCTATCTTATCAGCGGCGCCCTCGTTGCGATTCAAGCACAACGATTGATACGCCGAATTTGCGTTCATTGTAAAAAAGAGGCCGATATTCCCCAGCCGTTGCTTCAAGAATACGGTTCCCTCATTCCGCCCAACACTGTTTTTTATGAAGGTGCCGGATGCAAAGAATGCAACGGCTCAGGTTATATGGGACGTGAAATGATTTGTGAAGTCCTTCCTGTTACGGAAGAGCTCTCCAGTATGATCGCTCGCGGTGCTTCAAAAGATGACTTGCTAAAAGAAGCCAAGAGCGAAGGATTTATAGGGATGTTTGAAAACGGAATGGCCAAAGCCGTTCACGGAATAACAACATTTGATGAAATATTAAGGGTGGCAAAAGGATGAAATACTTTACAGCGACAATCCTTACTAAAGGGAAAAAGATCGAGCAAGGTTTTTATGCCGAAAGTAAAAAAGAAGCCCACTATTTAGCAAAAATAAAATATTCGGGGATGGTTTTAAAAGTAATCGAATCTTCCCCTCCACTCGAAGATCAGCTGCGTCGCTTTAAAGAGTCTCTTTTTAGCAATATACGAAAAAAAAAGCTCAAACAAGATAACTTGATCGCGGCTATTAGACAACTTGCCGTTATGGCCAATGCCGGTATATCGATCCACGATTCACTTAAAGAGATCGCCGAAGCCACAACCGATAAAACATTGCAAACGGTATTGGGAACCATGGCGGAAGACATTAATGCCGGACGAAGTCTCTCTCAATCGGCTCATAATTTTCACTATGAACTCGGCAACCTCTCCTTAGCCATGATTGAACTGGGGGAGAAAACCGGAAATATGGCGGAAGCGCTGCATAAACTTGCCGACATGCTCGAAGAGATTCGACGCAATATTATCAAATTTAAAAAAGCGATGGCCTATCCCCGAAACGTTATGATCGCTATGGCAATCGCCTTTACCGTCCTTATCTCGTATGTCGTACCTCAATTTAAAACGATATTTGAACAACTCGGCGCTACCCTTCCCATGCCGACTAAGATTCTTCTTTTTTTAGAGCATTTGTTTAATACCTATGGATTATACGTGTTAGCGGCAATTTTTATTTTTATTGTTGCATTTCGATATGCACTGAATCATAATCGAGAATTCCGATTCAAGTGGCACCAATTTCTGCTCAGAACCTACCTCATCAAAAATATCATCATGTATGCTACCCTAAACCGTTTTACTCTGGTATTCTCAGAATTGGTCCGTGCCGGTATCCCGATTGCGGAAGCGCTGGAAACATCGATTGCAATGATCGATTCGCTTCCTCTCCAGGAAAAACTATTAACCGTTCGCCAAACCGTAGAAAAGGGGGGTTCTCTCCACAACGGACTTGCGGAAACCAAACTGTTTGAAAATATGATTATTCAAATGATCTCTGCCGGAGAATCCAGCGGTCAGCTTGATGCGATGATGCAAAAAGTGATGGAGTATTATAAAATGAAATTTGATGCCATCATTGACGGACTCTCGGAAGCGGTTGAGCCGATAATGCTTTTTCTGATTGCGTGCATGGTCGTTTTATTGGCTTTGGGTATTTTCCTGCCGATGTGGGAGATGGGGAACGCCGTACAGGGCCGCCACTAAGGAGAGTCGTTTCACGCCTCTTCGGCAGACCCTTTTGCCACCAAAGCGGCATACATTTCATCTTTAGGGATTAGTCCCGATTCAAAGAGAAACTGAGAAGGGACAAAATTGGTTTTCTTGATTTTGTCATACTTCGCATAGCTCAAAAACAGACGGTCTTTTGCCCGTGTAACCGCGACATAAAAGAGGCGCCGTTCTTCTTCGATACTCCCGCTTCGGGACATCAGTTTACGATTCGGAAACCGCCCGTCCATCAGATCGATGACATAGACCTCCTGATATTCAAGCCCTTTGGAAGCATGGATACTGAGAAGATGAACCCCCTCCCCTTGCGTCAAATCCTGAGACCCCAATACCATTGCGTTTAAAAAGCGTTCATGATCCTTGTACGGACGGGCAAGTTCAAATAAAATAGTACATTTTCTACGGATTCTCTCTTGCGATTCTGTTTTAGCACGCTCATCGATGGAGCCGTTCTCGGTCGTAGCACGTTTGGTTGAAAGCATCTCGATCACATGACCGTAGAGTGCTGAAAGGGCTATTTTTTGAACGGCGGCTTTTGGCTCTTTGATGTCCCGCAGTTGACGAAACAAAATAAAGAGATCGTGCAAAAAGGTAGCCGAATCTTTGGTCAGTTTGGCGTGTTTTAAAATCGGATTGCCCATAAAGTTTGGGTCTAGCCCAAGCTTGGCAAACCGCCCTGCACTCCCGAGTTCCGCATAATCATCAAACAATCCCAGCTGATGGTTCAATCTACGCTTTTCAAACGGATTCGATATCTCTGAGTCGGGAGAATACAAACCCCGCAAAAATGAACCGCGACCCAATTTTTGCAATGCGACAAACAGCTCTTTGGCTATCGCACTCCCTACCCCTTTGGCGTAATCAAACAGATGGATGAATGCCATCATATCTGATTCATTAACCAGCAACGTATACATATCCAAAAGGGCTTTGATCTCTTTGGAATCAAAAAAACTGGTTCCTCCGCGCCGTCGGCAGGCAATCCCCATCTCACGCAGTGTCGCCTCTATCCCGTCCGCCGAAGCGTTGTTCCGAAAGATCACCGCAATCTCTTCACGATTAGTAGAGGAATCCCCGATTTTTTGGGCAATCCCGTGATACTGATCGAACAGTTCATCATAAATGAGCAATGCGGGGCTTTGCGCCTCTTGCGTTCGGGTCACTTCGAGCGCTTTGGGATAGATCCGCTCGTTATAGGCGATAACGGTATTGGCGAGTGAGAGGATCGGAACGGTAGAGCGATAGTTTTTATTGAGGGTGTAAACCTTGGCATCGGGAAAATTGATCGTGAATGAGCCGATGATAGAGATGTCAGCCCCGTTAAAGGCATAGATGCTCTGATCGTAATCTCCGACACAAAAAAGCGACGGAGGGCGCATAGCGTTGATCAATGTCCCCTGAAGGGCATTGGTATCTTGGTACTCATCGATCAATACCTCTTTGTACCCTAAATCGCTCTCTAATGCCAAAGCCCGCATATGAAGCAGCAAGTCGTTGAAATTGACAAATCCGTACTCTTTTTTCAGCGCTTCGAATTCATCGATGATATCGGCATAGATGGCGGCATACACCGCGTGTTCATCCTGACGGGTTAAAATCCACTCTTCGAAATTGACACCGAGTTCCGTATTTTGGTAAAACGAATAGACATCGTAGAGGTAGTTAGCGCCGTACGCCGAGGTCGCGCAATCGATATGGCTGAACGTCCGTTTCTCATAGACGCTTCGAAAAAGGGTTTTAAGCTCACGCGGCTGTTTGAGGACGACTTTCCCCTCTTTACGTTTTAGCCATCGGTAGCTTACCGCATGAAACGTTCCCGCATCGATTTTCGATGCGATCTCACGACCGAAAAATGCCGCTACCCGCTCCACCATCTCCTGTGCCGCTTTGTTGGTAAACGTCAAAAGCAATATCTCTTCAGGTTTAACGTTTTGGGAGATGAGATAGGCGATACGCCCTACAATCGTAGAGGTTTTCCCCGTGCCGGCGGATGCAATGATGAGATTGTGACCATAGGGAGCGGTTGCGGCGGTATATTGCTGATCGTTGAGACGTGAAAGTGGCAAGGGGCTCCTTAAAGCCCCTGCAAAAAGGAGCTAAATTATGATTTAAATTTTTTGATCGGCTCGGTCAAACCTAAACCGGGATGATTTTTCACATCCAATACCGCTTGAGCCATAGTCGCATTGTCTTGATTAAAAATAAGCGGAGCTAGGAAGTTGATGCACGATTCATCGAGCGGGTCTTGAATAACGGCGATATTATATACCACTACCTTTGAATCTTCGTTAATGTCGAGTAATACGCGGACAGCTGTCGGTAAATCAAACGAATACTCACGCAGGGCATACGGATTTACCAATGTAAAACTGACCGATCCGTCACAACTTCTAAGTGTTGAAAACAATTCATCAATCTCATTCAACTCGACACACTCAACGCTCTCGAACCCTAATATCGTCGATTTTACTTGATATTGCATTACTATCCTTTTAGACTAATCATTAATGAACGCAAAGCAAATTGTGTTCCTCCGAATTTTGGTATAATTCGCGATATTTTTTGTTACCAAGGCCTTGTTATGTCAACTACCCACTACGATCCCAAAAATATTGAAGAAACTTATTACCCAATTTGGGAAAACCGAGGCTATTTTGAAATCGACGGGAATAAATCCATCGCAAAGCCGGATAAACATTTCGCCATCATGATGCCTCCGCCGAACGTCACGGGACGTCTGCATATCGGACACGGTCTCACCTTTACCCTCCAAGACATCATCGTCCGTTACAAACGGATGGACGGATACATGACCCTTTGGCAGCCGGGAACCGACCATGCGGGGATCGCGACCCAAAACGTCGTGGAAAAACAGCTCCTAGCCGAGGGGAAAACCAAAGAAGAACTCGGTCGCGAAGCGTTTTTAGAGCGCGTTTGGGAGTGGAAAGAGGAGAGCGGCGGGATTATGGTCTCACAACTGCGCAAACTCGGGGTATCTCCTGCATGGAGCCGCGAGCGCTTTACGATGGATGAGGGGCTGAAATCTTCTGTAAAAGAGGCATTTGTTCACCTCTACAACCAAAACCTCATCGTGCGCGGTAACTATATGGTTAACTGGTGTACCCATGACGGTGCATTGAGCGATATCGAAGTGGAACACGAAGAGCACCAAGGGAATTTCTACCACATGCGCTATCCGTTCAGCGACGGAAGCGGACATATCGTCGTTGCGACCACCCGACCTGAGACCTATTTCGGCGATACCGCGATCATGGTTCACCCCGATGATGAGCGTTACCTCCACCTCATCGGCAAAAGCGTCACACTTCCCCTTATCAACCGCGATATCAAAATCATCGCCGACAGCCACGTCGATCGTGAATTCGGAACGGGTGTCGTTAAAGTCACCCCTGCCCATGACACGAACGACTACGAAGTGGGCAAACGTCACGATTTAGAGTTTATCACCGTTTTCGATGAAAAAGGGATGTTGAATCACCACGCAGGCGAATTTGAGGGACTAGAGCGTCTCGAAGCGCGCGCGGTAATCGTCAAACGTCTCGAAGAATCGGGGTTTATCGAGAAAATCGAAGAGCATACCCACCAAGTGGGGCATTGTTACCGCTGTAAAAATATTGTAGAGCCGTACATCTCCAAACAGTGGTTTGTCCGCAAAGAGGTAGCGCGCGGTTCGATCGATAAAACCAACGAGGGGCTAACCCAATTCTTCCCGCCTCATTGGATCAACAGCTACAACGCATGGATGGGTGATCTGCGCGACTGGTGTATCTCCCGCCAGCTCTGGTGGGGACACCGTATCCCGGTATTTTACTGCGATGACTGCGGCCATGAATGGGCAAGTTTGGAAGAACACCCGTCATCGTGTCCTCATTGTGCCGGTAAAAACTTCACCCAAGACCCTGACGTCCTCGATACATGGTTCAGCTCCGCTCTCTGGCCGTTCTCGACTCTGGGATGGGGCAACGGCGACAGTGCGCAAGATCAACTCTTCCAAAGTGCGGATATGGCCCGCTTTTATCCGAATACCCTCCTTATCACCGGATTTGATATCCTTTTCTTCTGGGTTGCGCGGATGATGATGATGGGGGAGAGTTTCACGGGAGAGCTACCGTTTAACCACATCTACCTCCACGCATTGGTGCGCGACGAGCACGGGCAAAAAATGTCCAAATCCAAAGGGAACGTTATCGATCCGCTCGACATGGTCGAAAAATACAGTGCCGATGCACTCCGCTTTACGCTAGCCGTCCTTGCGGCTCAGGGACGTGATATCCGCCTCAGCAATGACCGTCTTGAGCAAAGCCGCAACTTTACCAACAAACTTTTCAACGCGTCCAAATTCCTCCAAATGAATGTTCCGACGTTCAAAGACTTGGCAGATCAAGAGATCACCACTCCGTTGGGTCGCTATATGCTCTCACGTTTTCATCGTGCTACGGCAGAGACGAGAGCTTTTTTGGACGAATACCGCTTTAACGATGCGGCGACAGTGCTCTATCGCTTCTTGTGGAACGAATTCTGCGACTGGGGTATCGAACTAGGGAAAGCGTCCAAAGAGAGCGTCAACGAGCTGGGAAGCATCTTTAAAGAGTCAATGAAGCTCCTCCATCCGTTTATGCCGTTCATCACCGAGTATCTCTACCATGAACTCTCAGGGACAACCCTAGAAGAGGGGAACTCGATTATGGTCATGCCGTATCCTGAGAATACAACGGTCGATGAAGCGATCGAAGCGGAATTCGCGATCATCATGGATGCCATCGTCACGATCCGCCGTGCCAAAACCCTCGTTGATCTCGGAAACCAAAAAATCGATCTCGCCTACCTCAAATGCGGCGGCGATCAAGCCATGATGGCACCGTTTATCGTGCGCTTGGCTAAAGTGGAAACCCTCCACTTTACCGAGTCTAAAATCGATAATGCGATCAGCGATATCGGAGAATCGGTCGAAGTGTATTTACCGACCGAAGCGATTGACCTCAGTCCTATTATCGACCGCCTCACCAAACAGCGTGAAAAGCTCCAAAAAGAGGCCGATAAACTACGCGGAATGCTTTCAAACGAGCGTTTTGTCGCCAATGCTCCCGAAGCCGTAATTGCCGAAAATCGTAACGGACTTGCCGATGCCGAAGATAAAATTACTAAAATCGATGCTCAACTGAGCTCATTAAGTAACTAACGTGCAATTTCGGGAACTTTCGCCATCCGAGCTTGTTGAGGGGTTTGCCCTCCTCACGACGCTACGTACCGAACTCACCTCCGAAGCGTTCGATGCGTTCATCACCTCTCAATACCCCAAAGATTACCGTCCTATCGGTGCCTATCAGCGAGGCGAGCTACAGGTCTATGCGGGAGTGAGCATACGGGAAAATTTAGATTTGGGCCGTCATCTCATCATCGATGATTTTGCGGCACATGAAGGATATGAGTATCTCAGTCACGAAATGATCGATTATTTAGGCGATTATGCCAAAATGCATAACTGTCAGAGCGTTTTAGTCTGGGGAAAACAAAGAGGACTTTCGATCGACGATTTGAGCGGATTCCGCCCCAAACGGGACGGGTTTATTAAAATTTTGTAATCACTGGAAGTTTACTCCGCGATCCCTTCGATCTCGACAACCATTTTAACCTCATCCCCGACGACAACGCCGCCCGCTTCGATCGCTTTATTCCAGTTCAAGCCGAAATCTTTGCGGTTGATTTTTCCGTTAAGGACGAAACCTGAACGCTGATTACCCCACGGATCTTCGACGACACCACCCATATCAACATCCAACACCACTTTTTTGGTAATGCCGTGAATGGTTAAGTTACCCGTCATTTTGGACTTAGTAGCACTGCTCATAACAAAGGTGATATCCCCGAATTTGGCAACATCCAAGAAATCGGCACTGCGAAGATGGTCATCCCGTTTTGCGATCCCCGTATCGATGGAACCCGCATTAATTGACCCGCTGAGGGCTTTGAACTGCCCCTTCTCCAAATCATACGAGCCGCTGAAATTGCCGAATTTCCCCGTTACCGTGCTGATCATCATATGTTTGACTTTAAAGCCCACGGTCGAATGGGAAGGGTCTACTTTATATACTGCCGCAGTAGCAACACTCGCACTCATTAGTAACCCGCACAAAACGGTTGCAAAAAAACCTTTATTCATTGTGAATCCTTTTAGAGTTAATCTGCGAACATTGTAAGCTATTTTTGTCAATGGAATATTAATCGTATCTGAATAGACGATTTATTTAATACTTTATACAGCACACACTTCTAAACCCTTTCAAAACTTCACTTGGCTATACTTTTATCATCATTATCTAAAGGCTTATCATGCAGTTATGCGTCGCACTTGATCTACCGAGTCAGGAAGAGAATTTAGCCCTCGTCGAGAAATTGAAAGCATATCCGATTTGGCTCAAAGTGGGCCTTCGCTCCTACATTCGGGACGGAAAACCTTTTATCGATGCGATCAAAACGATCAACCCCGAATTTAAAATATTTCTCGATCTCAAACTGTACGATATCCCTAATACCATGGCTGATGCCGCTGAATCAATCATGTCTCTGGGTGTCGATATGTTCAATGTACATGCCTCCGCGGGACGCAAGGCTATGCATGAAGTGATGAAACGGCTCTCCCCATACGAAAATCGTCCTCTCGTTCTTGCCGTAACCGCACTCACCTCGTTTGAAGAGGGTGAATTTAGTCATGTATACGGAGAAACCATTGCTACCAAAGCCGATCGCTTTGCGCAAGATGCCCATCAAGCAGGATTGGACGGTGTCGTCTGCAGCGCCTATGAGAGCGCGTCGATCAAATCGCTTACCTCCGATACCTTCGTCACCCTTACTCCGGGGATCCGTCCGTTCGGCGAAGATGCCGGAGATCAGGAACGTGTCGCTACGATTGAAATCGCACGGGATGAAAAAGTGGACTTTATCGTCGTCGGCCGCCCTATCTACAAAGCCTCAAATCCTGCCGAAGTAGTCGAAAAAATTCTCGCTCGATTATAAATTGGAATATTCCTTGCTTTATTTTTTCAAATACCTGCAAGGAGTCTGCATGAAATTTATGGATAAAATCGAGCTGGTTGTAAAACTCAAAGAGAAAATTGCCGAAGCAAAAGCAACAAATGAAGCTCTTGCACTGCAATTACAAGCCCTTTTGGATCAAATTATTGCTAATCCGCAAAACTCTCCCGCAATTTAATGCAAACAAGCACCCATTTAAGGTGCTTGTTATCTACCTGTAATTATAATTACGCCCTCTTACAAAATGGACGAATGGGTGAGCGGCTGAAACCACCTCCCTGCTAAGGAGACGTACTGGCAACGGTACCGAGAGTTCAAATCTCTCTTCGTCCGCCACTGTAAGATTCCTGCATAACGAACTCCCAAAAGACTTAAAAAAATCATCTGAACTACCTTTAATATTGATTAGAAATAACGATAAATGAAACATACTTTCATTTTACACGGATAACTACCGATATAATACTTAGAATAAAAAATAAACATAAAGTGACATCTCTCTTGAATACCGTATATTTGGCAAAACAAAAAATATTCAACCGAAACGGCAAAGTTTTTGCCTATGAACTGCTTTTTAGAGACCATGCTCATGGAATTAAAGAATTCCCGACCAATATTCGTGCCACTTCCCAAGTTCTTTTAAACACCCTGACCAATATAAATATCGATGAACTCTTAGGCAAAGACGGAATCGCATTCATTAACCTTGACGAGCATATCTTTACATCGGGAATTATCGACATTTTGGATAAAGATCGGTTTGTACTTGAGATTTTGGAGACAACGGATTTGAGTGAACCGGTCATTGGCAAAATTAAACAGTATCATAAAAGAGGGTTTAAAATTGCCATAGACGATTTTGACTGCAGTGCGAAAATGATCAAGAAATTTACCCCGATCTTAAAATATATCCACATTCTAAAAATGGATATTCTCGCCGCAGACGAAGAAAATTTAAAAAATGTTATGTCCAAAATAAAACAAATGGGGATCAGAGTACTCGCTGAAAAAATTGAAACAGAAGAAGAGTATAAATATTATAAGGAAATGGGATTTGACCTCTTTCAGGGATACCATCTCCACAAACCTGAAGTGGTAGAAATGGACCGATATAAAGATGCTACCCAAATCATTATATTGCATCTCATCAAATTGATCAAAAATGAGGGTTCAACCCACGAAATAGAATCCTATATCAAACAAAGAGCCGATTTGTCCTACAAATTGATCAAATTTATCAATAACCACGGAAAATTTGACACCAGAGTCGAGTCGATCACACAGATCATTACGCTGCTTGGAAGGGACAAACTTCTACGATGGCTTCTGTTGTACCTCTATGCCGAAGTTTCCAAGAACCCGATATCCGAAAGCATCATGAATATTGCAATCCGTAGAGCCGAACGGATGGAAGAAGAAGCCCATCACAGCGAAAAAGACAAGGCATACCTTGCCGGTATGTTCTCTATGCTCGGGGCTCTTTTTGAAACAGACATTAAAAGTGTAATGAAAGATATCAAAATGGATAAAGATATCACCGATCTTATCGTTTCAAACAAAGGGAAATTTTTGTCCAGTTTTAAAAAGGCAGAACACTCCGAAAGAGAATATTTAAAACGGCTTTTGTGCAATAACTTTGAAAAAATCGACATTACCCTTATTCTTTATACATTGGAACTCAGTCATATACCTATCGATCATGACAAACTGTAATATAGTTAAAATCAAAAATAAAATAAACGATACTATCATGATAGAAAAACAGGTTTACCGGTAAAATAACCTTGTGAATAATCGACACCCATCTCTTCGATAGTATTGTAAATTACCTCATCCGAAACAAACTCCGCAATCGTTTTCGCATCAATTTTCTTCGCGAAGTCGATAATGGTTTCAACAATAATGCGGTGACGCGGGTTAGCGGCAATCTCTCGGATCAATGATCCGTCTACCTTGATGTAATCAACCCCTAATTTCAATATGTTTTCAAAATTAGAGTACCCTGTTCCGAAATCATCAATGGCGATTTTTGCCCCCAGCGCCTTTACCTGAGTAATAAAGCGTGTCACCTCATCGTAGTTTTCTATCCCCTCGGATTCTAGAATCTCAAAGACAATCCGAGATGCCGTTCCCGTATCGATAATCGTTTTGATGATCTCACTCACCGTATGAGGGTTACGTATGTCACTGTCGGAAAGATTGATCGAAAACTCTTCATCACGGGAAGCGAAAAGGGTACATGCCTGATAGACCACTTCCAATGTAATTTGCGGATAGAGTTTGGTTCGTTTCGCGATAGGCAAAAACTCCATCGGCGGTACGATACTCCCCCTTTCATCGATCATTCGCACTAACGTTTCATACTTGACGATATCTCCTGTCTCAATATTGACTATCGGTTGATAGTAACAAATAATTCGACGTTCAAACAAGGCTCTTCGTACATTTGAGGCCATCGTCAAATTCGTCCGGTAATGCTCTTCAACCCCTTCGTCTTCATTATAAAATGCGATCTGTTTTTTGTTCTCTTTAGCATGGTGCAGAGCAATATCCGCCTGTGTTAACACTTTATCATTTCCGATCGCTACCCCGATAGTTACATGAATATTCAAACTCTCCTCATTGACCGTAAAAATTTTTTCATCCAATAACTTTATCAGCATGGTTAGCCTATGCTCCAGCTCTTTTTGAGAAAGCTCATTGAAAATCAATGCAAACTCATCGCCCCCTAAACGATAACACCCGCCGGAAAGTTCTTTGAGCCATATTCCGATTTGTATCAACATTTCATCCCCGATAGAGATCCCAAAGAAGTCGTTAACCTCTTTAAAATCATCCACATTCACAATCGCCAGAGCAACCATCTCTCCCTGTTCTAGTCTCTCTTGCAACCGATATCGATTCGGCAAGCCGGTGAGCCGATCAAGATAATACTGGTTTTCCAATTCATGGGTTTTCTCTTGGACGGCAATTTCCAACGAGGCATTCATCGCCTCAATTTGTTCGAGATACGTTTGAGTTGTTTTTTGCATCGCATTAAACGCCGTCACAATCTGTTCGATCTCGACACTCCCATCTTCTTCAAAAACCATTTGATCGCCGGGTCTGTAGTAACGAACCTTTGTAGCGATCTTGGTCAACGGAGAGAGAAGAAAACGAACCCACCATACGGCTACGAAAAAAACGACGAAAATACTCGCTCCGACACCGTAAACGATTCTATGCATGGATTGACGTGTTTCATCATACGCTAAATCGCTGTAATGTAAAGTAACCGACCCCATCAATTGCCCGCTCGTCGGTTCTTTGATCTCGTGAATCATACTGATCGCTTCATGCCTGGAGGTCATGTTATCTTTGCTTTTATAGCTATATAATCGCTTTTTATTCTGATCGAAAATGACCAACTCTGTCACGTCCGGTACCGAAATCACGGGAGAAACTTTCTCCTCAATCTGATCATAAAATTTGAGATAGAGGGCGATTTGAAGCGGTTTTTCAATGGTTCGCAACAACAAATCAGCTTTTTGCTTTTCTGAAACCAAAATGGTATTCTCAAAAACCATACTGACGACTATTCCAAATGTCATAAATGTCAGTAGAAAAATAAAAATCAATGATCCTACAATTTTATAGGAAAGGCGTGATTTTGTGAGCAATTTCATTAAAAAAAACCTTGTTTAGTATGTTCTGCCTATATATTCACGTATTGTGTCATTTTATCCTATTAAGAATTGAATTTAAGCTATGTTCTTAACATTTTCAGCACCCATTAACTATTTATTGACTATCTTTAGATCAATATTAGAGAAGGATACTATTGCTAGAATGTAAAACAGCATTTACAGAAAGAGAACGTCATGCTATATTGCATCAACGATATTCTATTTTTGTAGACGAATTCAAATTTTTTGCCCCCAGAGATGACGGCAAAGAGATCGAATATGACCACTATGATGAATACTCCCTTTTATTAGGTGTTTGGAATAAAGATGTCTTGGTCGGTTCATGCCGCCTTGTTCTTCCAAATGATATGGTAGGTTTACCGACACTCAATGCGATGCTCATTGATTCAGAAAAACTTGTACAGAATGAAAGAACTGCCGAAATTTCGCGGATTACGGTCGCCGCTGCCTACCGAACATTCAAAAAAACCATAGAGGTTCTCCAAATCATGCAACATAAGATCAATCAAATTGCTTCCGATCATAATATACTTCAGCTCATAGGGGCGGTTGAACCTAGTTTTTTGCGTCTTCTCAACTATGCATCTCTCCCTTACCGAGCGATAGGTCCGATTCAATATCTAATCGGTGCAGAACGGCTTCCCGTCCTTTTAACCCTAAAAGAGCAGCAATGAAAACCCGGTTCTCTCTCGCTTTATTATTACTCCCTTTCTCTCTTCTTGCGGCTGAGGCAGAAACGAATTCCAACCTTTTATCGAATCTCACCGACGAGATTAATACCATTGCGCAAACCGCAAAAGATCAACGCGCCAATATCGATTATCTCCCTTATGTCATGAGTGTATTTGAGGGGGAAGAGCTCTCCCGTGCCGGAGCATCATCGCTGAAAGAGGCGCTTAGTTTGGTTGCCGGTGTCAATATCGCCAGTGACAACCTATCCCTCTTCAACCCCGTATTTCGCGGCTCAAATCCGGTGGCCTACGGTCAAAGCAAGCTCGTCGTTGACGGTGTCGAAGTCAATGATCTTTTTTTCGACGGCTATACCGCCTATCTAAGTATGCCGATCGACATGATAAAACGGATTGAAGTCGTGAGAGGTCCTGGAAGTTACAGTAACGGTCACTACGGCTATGCCGGATCGATCATCATCACAACCTATAAAGCGGAAATGTCTACAGGCGATAGCGGCCGCTGGTTCGCCTCTGCGGGAAACAACCGTACCGGTAAAGTCGGCGGTTCGTTTGCCATGAGAGATAACGATTTCGCATTTGCGGCAGACATCTATACCGTACGTGATGATCTCTCCCTCTCGTATGGAAATGACGGCCTTTCCAATAATCTTCTGGGTGCAGCCAACGCATCTCTATCTCGCTCAGGCAATGCCCCATCCGAAACTGACGCGACCATGGTATCGGCCAGTATCAGAAAAGGGGCTTTTTTTGCCGATGGACGGTTCTCCTCCTATCAACACGGATCAGGCGGAGGAATCAACTATGCCTTATCCTCCGACGGGGATCACTACAACGTCGATCAATGGCATATTCGTGCAGGTGCCCACTACACTGCGGGAGAATTTGAGGGAACGTTTCAAGCGGCGATGACACAAGACGGCTTTACCAGTCACCAGCTTCTGGCACCCGAAGGGTTGCGGCTCCCCTCATTGACTCCCCCAACAACCGTTGTTACCTATTTGGACGGTTTTTACGGTATTCATGAAGCCTTTATCCGAACTTATCAGCTCAATAATACCCTTACCGGATCTGCATTCGGAGGAGATATGACCGTCGGGCTCAGCGCTACATGGAACAGTGTTGTTTCAGAAAAAACGCTCACAACCGACCGAGACAGCGGAAGCGGCTTGAGTGATTATTCAACAACACTCCCATTTTTCAATCCCGATGGCTCTATCAACAACCAATCGGCATACATCACGTATGAACGTGCTCTGAGTACGAATCTGATCGGCTACGCTTCCCTCACACTCGATCACCGTAACGGATTGACAACACAAATCGATCCGCGTTTAGCAGCTGTATACACACTCAATCCAAACAATCTGCTCAAGTTTTCAATCTCCCGTGCCCATAGAAATCCATCATGGCAAGAGATGTTTACCCTCAATAATAAAGCACGGTGGGGAAACCCCGATCTACACCCCGAAACTGTTATGGCGTATGAGGCCCAATACATCCATAAGTTTGAAACGGAGCACACCCTCTCCCTCAATCTATTCCGACTCGATAACAAGGACCAGATCTATCTGCAATATAGTACACCGTCAACGCGTTACGAATATATTAACGGATCAAAAAGTCTCATTCAAGGATTTGAAGCAGAGTGGCGAAAACGCTATGATGACACCTCTTTTTACACAGCCTACACCCATATTTGGGCAGAAGACGGCAGTGGGGTAACCCTGCCCAACGTAGCGGCTGATACGGCGCGAGGATTTATCACTCAAACTCTCAATGAAACATGGTATGCATCCCTTGCCGGGCGATGGCAAAGTGCAACGCCAAGAGAAATAGGCGACTCGAGAACTGACATGAAATCCATCGGTATAGTCGATACCTCTATCGGGTATAAGCTCCCTTATTTTCACAGTGAAGTCCAATTAACACTCAAAAATATGTTCAATGGAACTGAGCTTTATCCAAGTCCAAAAGGAACCTTTAATGACGATTATCCCACAACCGGGCGCACCTACTTAGTTACCGTAAGGGGAACATTTTGAAATACATTACCAGTCTATTACTTTTTCTAAACACTCTGGGCTGGAGTGCATCTTATGATCCGTTTTTGCTCAATACGCATCTATCTTTATTACCGAAAATTGCTATGCTTGAAAAAGGGCTTGTTTCTCACAGCAAATCAACTCTTAAAATTTTAATTGTCTATGAGCGGGGAGATGAGGGGACGGCAGAATTGTGCACAAAAATCTTGATGACTAAATTTAATGGAAAAGTAAACGGTCATTCGATCACCGTCACTACTCTTCCGTTTGATAAGCTCGATTCATCCAACTCATATCATCTGATTTATGCACTCAAAGCAAGCCTGTCTCAGCTTAAAAAGGTTCACAATGCAGTCGGTTCATCGGGAGCCATCACTGCCCTTTATGATGCGGACAAACTCGGTGATGACGGTCTTTTGCTATCGATTCAGATGGAACGGGCGCCTGTTATTTTGATCAATTCCAAAGCACTTCGAGAGAACCGATTTTCATTTCCGGACAGCCTTTTAGAAATGGCTCGGCTTATCTAAGCTCTTTCTGATTCATACGAGACTGCAATGCATTTGATATATTCATCAATGCAAAGGTAACGATAAAAATCAATAAGCCTGGAAAAAAGCTTACCCACCACGCAATATCGATCACCTCTTTACCGCCGCTGAGGATACTTCCCCAACTCATTTGCGGCGCAACGATACCCAGACCCAAAAAAGAAAGTCCCGATTCCGCCAAAATCGCCCCTCCTACCCCGAAGGTAAAACTCACCAAAACGATCGGGGCCAATAATGGGGCATAATATTTGAACATAATTTTAAGCGGATGGACATTACCGATAGTGAGTATTCGAATAAAAGGCTTTGTTGCAATTGCAAAACTCTCAGAACGGATCAACCGTGCGGTTCCCATCCATCCCGTTACCGAAATAATCACAATCAACACCCAAACAGATGCATTCACATAACTTACCAATGTTAAGAGCAAAAAGAGGGTGGGAAACGTCAAGAACAGATCAACCATAACGATAAAAACTTTATCATATCCGCCGCGTAGAAATGCGGCACTCACGCCATAGATCAGCCCTATCAACGTTGAAATAAAAGCACTCATAAAGCCGATAATTAGCGATATCTGCCCCCCCTGCATCAATCGTGCCAATAAATCACGCCCCAATCGGTCGGTACCGAACCAATGGCTTATCGAAGGAGGAAGCAGGATGGATTTCGGATCTAAATAAAGCGGATCGACCGGATAAAAATACGGCCCGATAAATGAAAAAAGGATCACTCCTATCAGTACGGATACACTAACTAACGGCATTATGCCTTGATACCCAAAAGGGTAGTCATCATTTGATCGATTGTCGTGATGACTTTAGCCGCAGCACCGTAAGAGGTCTGATAACGGATCAGATTCGCCATCTCTTCATCGATGCTTACTTTGCTGATGGAGTCTTGTTCTTGCTTAATTGAATTGAATTGTGCCGTTATCGAATCATTTGAGACTATAGCCGAGTTTGTTCTTGTGCCCACTCTTGTGACCAGATTATCGAAATACCCGTATATCGTATCCGTCGATTTGGATCTGCCGATACCGAAGGTAACCGATGCGAATTGCTGCTGTACCATATCCAAAGCGGTTTGGTTATCTCCGTTTGCAGGAGACTTAAACCCTTTGATCTTACTCATATCCTGTTGCAGGTCACCGTTCAGAGCAATACTTTTTGCATCTTTCCCGTCAAAAAAGCGATTTACCCCTGTCACACCGGCAAAATTTGTCCCGCTGTCTTCAATAGCGAAACTGTACCCTTGTGCCTCATAGGTTGCATTAATATTGATTTGAAAAATATTTTGCTGATTGTTAAATGTCCCGACAAGCATATCATCGATGTCATTCAGCGAATTATTGTCGTTATTATCATCTTTGGATACGTTAATCTGTCCGACGATACTGTTGCTTGTCTGCGGAGTATCGCTAATTAAGGTTCCGTTATCGATTGAAATTGAACGACGACCGACCTCATTGCCGTCAATATCATACACAATTAAATCAAACGTTCCCGCTTTGAAATTTTCATCGGTACTCAGAATCGATTGATTATCTGAAAAGCTCAGAATATTGGATTGCATTGACGTTGTTGCGGTTTGAGCATAAATATTGTTTGTCGATTCGATTAAGCCTTGGGCGAATGAGTCGAGATTATTAATCGTCTCTTGCAAAAATCCGTCTTCAAATTCTCCGTTTGTTCCGATTGTAGAGCCTCTCAACTCCAATAAAGCACCAAGTTTTCCCCCGGTAACAGTATCAGCAAACGGAAATCTTACACCGTCTTGACGTTCATAATACAAATCATTGTATCCGTTCTTATTCGAAGTACTGTCAATACCTATCGGATGAAAAGACCCCCCGTCGACAAGGTTAAACCCGGCGACCTGAATAACATAACCGCCTTCTTTTTCGGCAATATTCGAATCTATGACGTTATTTGTTTTGGTGTTGCCGACAAAGACTTTCGCGTCTATTAGTTTTGATAAAGACAACTCCAGTTGATTCCGCTGATCACGCAAATCATTTGCGTTATTGAGCCCTCCGGATTCAGCTTTGTCTATTTCAAGATTTAGGTTCGCAATCTGTTGACCGATACGATTGATATCATCAACATTTACTTTAACCTGATCATTCAATGAATTTTGCAACGTAGAAATTTGGCTGCGTGTCTCCTGAATGTGCTGTGTAAGTGTTTGCGTCTGCTGTGCCAGAGCAACTTTAAGTGAAGTATTGCTCGGATTATTGGCCAATGACTGCCACGCATCATAATAGCTTTGCAAATCATCTTTAATGCCGACTTTATCAATTTCGGGAAAATAGGTTGAAAGCTCTTCCAAATTTTTTTTCAGCGTATCGGAATATTCTTTATTTTGAGCAGCAGCAGTGTATCGTGCATAAACGAAACTGTCGAATATACGTGTGATGTCCGTCACCTGAGTTCCGGTACCGCGCTGTCCCGGATCTACACCTAACGGTGCGGCAGCCGCCGTAACGACACGTTGACGTGAGTAACCTTCCGTCTCAGCATTGGAAATGTTATGTCCGGTAGTATCAATACCGATTTGGGCTGCATTCAGCCCGCTGTATCCGATATGTAACGCATTAAATATTGATGCCATTTTATGCCCGCACTTCCAAAAATGAGGCTTCTGACCTAGCCACTTTTTGATAACCTTGCATCTGCGTAGGAACCAACCGTTCCAAAAGTGAATTATAAAAAGAACCTACGCTTAAAACCATTTTTGCGTATTTTTGATTGACTTCCCGCAGAAGTGAAAGATGTTCTTTAAGAGAATCGAGTTGCTGATGTTGTTCGTCATTTAAGAGTTCAGAAAGAGGCGCTGCCGGATGCTGCGTCATAAGTTTTGAAATTTCGCGGTCGATCATCGCTTTCTTTTGCTCAAAACTTTTTATCTTCTCTTCTTTGATTGCTAAGCGATCAAATTGTGGGTTGTGTTTCGCTTCTTTGATATCGTCAATATCTTCCAGTGACAAAGATATGAGAGTTTCAAGATCTTTGATAGCACTTTGCAACTGATAAGACAACATCATAAACTCCTATTTTAGTTAGGTCAGCTCTTGCGCGATACGCTTCGCCAACTCTTCGATATTGACACGGTATTCCCCTTTCTCGATAGAGGCTTTTAGCTCTTCGATTCGGCTTGTGTCACCTTGTTTTGTAACAGATTGAGCCGGTTTTTCCTGCTCTTTATTTTTTACTGCCGGTTCTTGATATGTCGCTTTTAGCAGCGATCCGTTCACACTTGAAATCATGGTGAATCCTTGTTATCCATTTATGGTATATACAACCATATCGGCAAAAACCAATAATAATTTAATCTATTTCTCTGTTTTTGCACCCTTTTGACTCAAGTTTTCAAAAAGCATTTGAGAAAACCCAAACCCCCCTGCACTTGCGTTGGATAACTCTTCACGATACATCGATTTAAAAATTTTGTCACCGGGATCGTTGGCACTGGTAAACACGTTTTTTTCGTCTTTCATCGCTTCATCGAGCATCATTTTGATAATAATAGCTTCGAATTGATCGGTTTTCTCCCTCAAAGCTTTATCACCGTCTTTCGTCCCTATCGTCGGAAGTGATTTTTGATACTGCACGTTTGCTATGTCCATCAGATTACATCCAAATCAACCGAGATAGCTCCGGCGCTTTTCATCGCCTGGAAAATTGAAATCATCTCTTTCGGAGAAGCCCCTAACTTTTGAAGTGACCTTGCGATATTAGCAACCGTCGTCGTCCCTTTTTCCGTATAGACTTCGTTTTCGTTCAATCCGATTACGAGGCTCTTATCCATTGACACGCTTCCTGCCGGTTTTGAGACCTCGTTTTGAGCCAGGATCTTAATCGTCATATCCCCTTGGGTAATTACCACCGGTTTAACTTCGACATCCACACCGGCGACGATGGTACCGGTACGTTCATTGATGATAATCTTTTGATCTTGCGCATAATCGATATTAAGGTTTTGCACTTCCGCTAAAAACTCAACCATGGATTTGTTTTTGGGAAGTTGCAGGCTGATAGTCCGCGGATCGATAGCAGAAGCGACACTTCCTCGGTATTTGGCATTAATGGCGTTTTGTATATTAACAGCATTTTCAAAATTGGCTGTTTTTAATGACAAAGTTGCATTGGTTTGGTGATAGAGGTCTTGAGTGATTTCACGCTCTACCAATCCGCCGCCGTATACCATCCCCACCGTCGGATGAGACTCGGCACCGGCACCTTTTTCATTTTTACCGCCGATACTGATCGAACCTTGCGCCAATGCATAGATTTTTCCGTCAACCCCTTTAAGCGGGGTCATCAACAATGTCCCCCCCTCGAGCGATTTCGCATCCCCGATCGATGAAACGGTAACGTCAAACGCATCCCCTTGTCGGGCGAACGGGGCAAATTTTGCCGTTACGACAACCGCCGCAACGTTTTTGGATTTGATATCGACGGGATTCATATCGATGTTCATCGCTTTGAGCATGTTTGCGATGGATTGGAGGGTAAATTTAGAGGTCGTACCGTCACCCGTCTTTTTCAAACCGACGACAAGCGAATAACCGATAATTTGGTTATCACGCACGCCGACGATATTAGCGACTTCACTGACGCGTGCCGCTTGAGAGAGGGTTAGTAAGCAAAAAAGTAGTACGAAGATTCTCATGCCCATCCTTTATGATAAAAGGATTAAGCAAAGGCTATTCCAAAAATGGCTTATGCGTAGTAAGTAAGTGAAGTTTTTCCGAAACGTTTCGATTTGAGACGGTTGAAGTGACCGATAGAGTCAGGCAATTCGAGTGTGCTCATGTGCTCGATTATAATCAACGTCGCCATTTCAAGGGGAAATGAAGCGATCATCTCTATCGTTTTATCATAAATCTCTTCCATCCCTTCACGATAGGCAAACGGAGGATCGACATAAATAAACGCACTCTCACCTAAAGCGGCAAGACGCTTTTTCACATGGGCAATGTTACTGAAACTGTCCCCTTCGACAACCTCGCACGCCGAAGGATCGGTTTGGGCGATATTCTCACGCAGCGTTCGAATCGCATCACGGTCTTTTTCCATAAAAATGATCTTTTTGGCTCCGCGGCTCAGAGCTTCAAGCCCGATCGATCCGCTTCCGGAAAAAACTTCAACCAAAACGGCATCGATGATATCAAACTGAAGCGTATTGAAAAACGATTCCAATACGATCGCTTTGGAACTGCGTGTCGTCTCTTTGGAAGGGAGTTTAAGGGTTTTACCTTTGAATTTTCCGGCAATGATTTTTTTGGTAATGGTTGGATTATTTTTCATAAAATGCCCGTATAGCTTTGAGAATATTGGCTTGGTACTCACGCGTCAGTTTATCGATATGACGTTCTAGAATGTCAAAACTGACGGCTTCTTCCGCTGAAGCATCTCCGCTCGCTTCTGGAGCAACGGGGACATATTTTTGAGATTCAAACATTTGATTCAGTGCATGAAGCAATTGCGCTTTTGAAAACGGTTTGATCAAGTCGGAGGATTCTTCCACCCCTACTACAAACGTCGGGTACTGATCGTCTCTAATGTTCTTGTCGCGGATCAAAATATCACATTGCCGAAGAGAGCTCAAGTATCCGTCCAGAAAAAGTTCCAAAGAACGCTGCAACAATGGAGAATCACATTGGATAGCTACTTTCACGACGTTAACCTTCTAGAATATATTTGACCGTTAGTTTTAATAGTATTTTAACACACTAACCGCCAGCAAAACATAAAAATCTGCTCTGAAAACAGTTCCGACTTGATTTATGTCAATTTCTATTGTCCGAATGGACTTTATAATCACGCCAAATTTAAAGGAGAGCATGTGACATGGATCTTATACATCCATATTCTCGCCGCGTGTGCGTGGATAGGCGGAAGTATCGTATTATTCGGACTAGGGGTATTTATCCGTGACAAATCAACACAGGATTCCGTATACGGAGCAATCGGTCCGTTTTACGGCTATTTTGAGACCGTGTGGCTTATTATCCTGATTATAACGGGTTTATGGTTAGCAAACCATTACGCTCTTTTGACAATGATCGGTAATACCGATACCGATTTAGGGCGGTGGATAACCACAAAAGTTTTATTGGTCTTAGGGCTCAGCACTGCGACAGCGCTCCATCTTTATATTTCGTTTGCAACCCATAAGCAGAATCGTACTGTTATCCAAAAATTTCTTTCGCGCGGAGGCTCCCTCGCGATTTTTATTTTGAATCTCGCGATCTTATGGGCTGCAATCAATATCCGCACTCTTTTACAAGGAACATTGCTATGAAAAATCATACTATCTTCGTCAGATTGAGTGCATTGATATTATTTTTGTCCCCTTTCGATCTTTTAGCCGCAGACGGATACAGCGTATACCAAAAGCACTGCATGCAATGCCATGCGGAACTGATGGAAAAAAAAGAGGTAATGAAAGTAATCCATACCCTCAAAGCGCCTCCGATGAACGAAGTTTCCAACCGATTAAGAGAAAACATCATTATCTCTGACGATGATGACGATGTCAAAAGACGTGTCACCATAGCCTTTATCAAAGACTATATCGAGCATCCGAGTGTCCAGTACAGTATGTGCCATCCGATGGCCATTGAGAAATTCGGAATCATGCCTTCGTTAAAAGGAAAACTGAGTGAAAAGGAACGGCAGGCCGTTGCGGAGTGGATTATAGACCGCTATAGCGGGATTGCTTTTCAATGAAGTATCTATTGCTGCAATAAATAGTGTTCGATACTGTAGCGCAGATCTTCATCCATATCCATTAGACTCTCCACCATCCATTTTAGATAACCGGGATCTTTGAGGGCGATCTCCTCGATCCTCTTTTTGGCATATTTGCCAAACGGCAGCCGTGTCAGCAAGACGTGGCTTTTGGATATCTCTATCAATCTCTCTTTGTCTGCCAAATCCAGAAGATACTCCAACACCATTTTCGTATGCAGCGCATCACTCAGCGCATGATGCGGAACGATCGGTACCTCATACTCTTTAAAAACGTTTGCTTCTTCACGGTAGAGTCTGAGTTCATAGCGCAAAAACTGCAACGAATACCCCTCCAGATCGTCCATCAAAGACTTGGAACACTTAAGAGTATCAATAATTCTCCCCTGCCAGGCAAAGCCCTCTTTTTGAAGCATCTCAAGCTCAAACGGAGCATTATGGGAGACCAGGATAGTTTCGGGAGTATTAAGCGATTTAAGTTTTTCGGCACTGACAGATTGGGAAAATGAGAGGGCATCACTCACCATCTCATTCGTAATGTGGTGGATAGCGGAAGCCGCGGGAGGGATCTTTTTGCCGGGATGGATCAATTCATAATGAAGCTCATCCTCCGTTATCATCCCCAGAGCACAGATTCTGTCTTTAGTCTCCACTCCGGTCGTTTCCGTATCGAGAAAAATCATGCTCTACTCTGTCGGAAAAGATTTAAGCGTCGCCATGAGGTTGTGATAATGTTCTAACGTACGGAAACTTTTCTCGAAACGCCATCCCAATACGAATGCGATGATATCTTTTTTCTGAAGCGGGCTCAGTTTTTCGGCACGTCCATAGTACGCCAAGGAAATATTTTTATTTTTGACTTTGGCTTCTTTATCGTAGATAATGGCGATGATTTGCGCATATTTCCCCTCTTTGATTGAACCTAAATCCTCATCGCCTAGCGATAATCCCGAGAGGTTGATCGCTTTAAACTCAAACAGCTGATCAAACTCGCCGACTTTGGTATCAATCCCCAGTTTTCGGTAACGTTCTTCGAGTGATTTGAGGTTGCTTTTACGTTCTAACTCATAGCTGGAGATCTGTGCCGTCAGGTTTTTCAAACGGTCAAGTGCCGAACTCACATTTTCTCCTTCAATCGGTGCTATATATCGATAATTCTAACCTATGTTGACTTATAAGATCAAATAAAATAATGTTGCAATCTGTTCGTTTGCAACAAAATTGCCACACTCAAACCCTATAATTATCTTCATCATTAACAAAATTCCAAAAAACGAGCCTCATAAAGGAATCCAATGACACCGAAGGATGGATCACAATTTCAAAATTACGTAAACGTTGCCGGCTGATTACAATGTGTAAATTAGCGGAAACTCAAAAATCGTCATATGATGAGTGTCTCATTCATAACGATTTGAATTACCTGTCTAAGATTTTAGACAATGATGTAGGTGGTTTTGAATTGACTGAAAATGACTATCGGCTACTGTTACTATTAAAAAATAAATGGAAAAATAGTAACACTACTGTTAACAAAACCTAAAATTATTTTTTCCCGATTTTTTTACTTCGTACATGGCTTTATCCGCTTTATGAAGCATTTCATCGGTATCCAAAGCATGATTCGGAAAGAGACAGATTCCGATACTTGCACTGATAGTGACGATAATACCGTCTAATTTAAACTCTTTAGTCAATGCCTGAATAATTTTTTCAGCGATTGCTTCAATATTTTTTATCACCTTGGCACCGTGAATCAATACGATAAATTCATCCCCCCCCAGTCTTGCGACGGTATCACTTTGCCGAACGCAGCCATTAAGTCTAAGAGCTACATCTTTAAGCAGCAAATCGCCTATCTCATGTCCATACGTATCATTGACACTTTTAAAGCCGTCAAGATCCAAAAACATAACGGCTATCATTGAATTTTCAAGTTTCGCTTTGGATAAAGTATGTTCCAAAATCTCTTTCAGATACTTTCTATTCGGCAACCCTGTCAGGGCATCCAAATGCGCTTCATTTGCCAAAGTGTCAATAGGCTCGGTAATATTCTTGACCATTAAAAGCGAAAACACGGCTCCGATCATCAACAATATAATCACCGTTAACAGAATACTGTTTCTAATCGTCTCCAGCGGTCTTAAGGCTTCACTTTGATCGATTTTGGCTACCATCCCCCAACCGGCCGTCGGAACATACCTCCAAGCCGCAAGAACTGCAACCCCTCTATAATCAACCGACACTCCTGCACCGTTATGCCCGGTTGCACCCAAGATAGCGGGTTTTGCCAACTTCCCGTTTATTTGTGCACTTCGCTTCATCCCCGCATTCGGATCATGTCTAAGGGGATTGAGAAAAATAATCTTGTCACCCGATTTTTTACCGAGAAGTGTCTCACCGCTCTCTCCCAGCCCCGAATAATCCTGTATTTGATTAAAAAAGTTATCAGCGGAAAATTCAGCGACGATGACGCCGATCAACTTGTTGTTGTAATCCAAAATAGGTGCCGATGCATTGAACAAGTAATTTTTATGGTGTTTAGCTCCCTTGTTCGGGATATCAGCCTTATAGATATCGGAAAAATAAATTTGTGTTTTTCCCGCATCGAATGCGATCTTATATAACGAGGTCAATCGATTATCCTGTCTCTTTAAAGAGCTGGCAAGAATTTTTCCGTCCAATCCGACAATAAAGATTTTATTGATTTCATCTTCAAAAGTATATTCATTCAATTGTTGTTCAAACAGGTTTTTCGTTTCTTCTAAATTGTCCCCTCTGTTTAGTATGAGATTTTTTGTATAGGGAGAATCCTGAATCGTATGCATATCACATTTGACTTCATAATAAAAATTTTCAATCTGATGCGATTTTAATTTCGTAATCGCTTCCAAATGTGCCAGATCTGAAGCAATGATTTGATTTTTGATATTGTAATAGCTGTAAAAAGCAATAAGGAACATCGGGAAGAACGCAACGAGCATTAATGTCCATAACATTTTGACTTTTACAAGTTTTGCGGACATAGTCATAATACTCCCCCCTTTTTGCAAACATTATAAACTCAAAATATCTAACAATTCGCTTTTATATGCATTTCTTATACACTAAATATAGACCATTAAAACAGGAACTTAAGGATATTGGCTTATAATATCGAACTTTTACTACAGCGGGAATTTAATGGACTATTTACGAATTCAGGGACCGACTAAACTTAGCGGAACCGTTACCATCTCCGGCGCAAAAAATGCCGCATTGCCCCTTATTACGTTGGCTCTTTTAGCCCATAATCCGCTAAAAGTCACCAACATGCCTGAAGTAGCCGATATTAAAACTCTTCTCAAACTTCTTCAAAATCTCGGTGCCGGCTGTTCATTAGAGAACCATATCCTCGATATAGACACCTCTACCGTCAGCCACACGATGGCAAACTACGATATCGTCAAAACGATGCGCGCATCGATCCTCGTCCTCGGGCCGCTCCTTGCCCGCTTCGGGCACTGTGAAGTCTCTTTGCCCGGCGGATGCGCTATCGGTCAGCGCCCGATCGATCTTCACCTAAAAGCGCTGGAGCAAATGGGGGCGCAGATCACAATCCATGCCGGATATGTCCATGCCCAAGCTCCTGAGGGTCTGAAAGGTGCTCATATCATTTTTGATAAAATCACCGTTACCGGAACGGCGAATATCGTTATGGCAGCCGCTTTAGCGCACGGAAAAACCGTCCTTGTCAACTGTGCAAAAGAGCCGGAAGTCGTTCAATTGTGCGAAATTCTCCGCGACAGCGGTATCGACATCACCGGAATCGGAACTTCTGAACTCGTCATTATCGGCACCGGAGGAAAAACAATCGACATGGTCGATTTCGAAGTGATCCCGGACCGTATCGAAGCGGGAACCTATCTGTGTGCCGGTGCTATTACCAACTCTACCATTACGCTGGAGCGTGTTCGCCCCGATCATCTGGATGCCGTTACGGCAAAACTCGAGCAAATGGGATGCCGTGTTGAATGTACTGAAAATACGATGACGATTCATCCCGCAACGGAACTCAAACACGTCGATATTATTACCCAGGAGTATCCGGCATTCCCGACCGATATGCAAGCGCAGTTTTTGGCATTGGCAACCCTCGCCAAAGGGGCGAGCACGATCGATGAACGTTTGTTTGAAAACCGCTTTATGCACGTGAGCGAGTTACAGCGCTTAGGTGCGGATATCAAACTCAGCGGCCACGTAGCGACCGTTGTCGGACCGTGCGAGCTTTACGGAGCCGATGTCATGGCAACCGACCTGCGCGCATCAAGCGCATTGGTTCTTGCCGCTATGGCGGCTGAGGGGACAACCAATGTCCACCGCATTTACCATCTTGATCGCGGTTACGAAAACCTCGAATTGAAACTTCAAGCCTTGGGTGCTAAAATCGAGCGCTTAAAAGAGTAGGGATTATTCCCCGACTCGATAACTAAGATTCGTAATGTAGTATTCACATTTGCTTTTTGAACGGATTCGAAATATTTTTTTGAGTAACTTTTTCATACCCTACTGCATGCAAAAAGTATTCCAAACTAAGCGTTTATAGGGAAAAAATAAGTCTCCTCAAACGAGGAGAAGCGGAAAAGATTAAAGATCGCCTTCGATCACTTTTTTGAAGGTGTTGTAGTAGATATTTTGCATCTCCGGAAGTCTCATCGTCACATCGTTCACGGTGAAGGTATCACCGCCGATAGTTCCGATTTTTTGGCAGGCCATTGAACCGACCATCGCTTCAAATGCCCCGCAGTTTTCCGGAGCCACTTCGATAATGGCGCGAGACATACTCTCCGCGAAAATGTCACGGGCATCGTCAACCGCGATAGAGACATTTACCCCTTTATCGCTCACACATGCCATTTTGGCTAACGCTATCGCCGCACCGCCCGAACTGCAGTCTTTTGCAGATGCCAATAGACCTTTTTTATTCGCTTCGATAACGAGGTTCCATAATGCACGCTCTTTATCGTAATTGATCGCAGGGATTGTTCCCGCTACGACATTGTAAAGCTCTTTCATATAGAGTGATCCGCCGAATTCTGAACGGTTTTCACCGACAAGGTACAAGACGTTTCCATTTTTCTGAAAAGCGGACATCAATACTTTGTGTTGATCTTCATTGACACCGACCATCGCGATTGAAGGGGTCGGGAATACCGATTTGCCGTTCGTTTCGTTGTAAAGTGATACGTTCCCGCCGATAACCGGTGTGTTCAGTTCGGCGCACGCCTCTTTAATCCCCAGACATCCTTGGCCGAACTGCCACATCACTTCCGGATTTTCAGGATTACCGTAGTTGAGACAGTCGGTAATCGCTTTAGGTGTCGCGCCGCTCATCGCGACATTACGACCGCTCTCGATTACCGCTGCCGCCGCTCCGGCTTTCGGATCGATATAGCAGTAACGGACGTTACAATCGGCGCTCATTGCCAATGCTACGCCGTTTTCTTTGATACGGATCACGGACGCGTCAAGTTCGCCCCCTTTTTTGACCGTATTGGTTTGCACCATCGAATCGTATTGCTGATAAATCCACCCTTTGTCGACTACTTCCATAGATGAAATCAGTTTTTCAAACGCTTTTTGATTATCAACCGCTTCAAAATCGTTCAATGTCACGTGGGCGATCTCATCAAGATAAGCGGGACGGCTCATAGGACGATCCAATACCGGAGCCTCTTCACTCACCGGGTCAACCGGAACTTCCGCACATTTTTCACCGTGCCAGAAAAGCTCCATATTCCCGGTTGCCGTTACTTCACCGATAACGGCACAATCCAGGTCCCATTTCTCAAAGATATCGATAATGGCTTGCTCAGACCCTTTTTTAGCGCAGATAAGCATACGCTCTTGGGATTCGGAGAGCATAAACTCATACGGCATCATCCCCTCTTCACGGGCAGGAACTTTATCGAGGTGCATAATCATACCGCTTCCCGAGCGCCCTGCCATCTCAAACGAGCTCGACGTTAGTCCCGCAGCCCCCATATCCTGAATCCCGACGACATAATCGGTTTTAAACAGTTCCAAACACGCTTCGAGAAGAAGTTTTTCGGTAAACGGATCACCCACCTGCACTGTCGGACGAAGCCCTTTGGATGCTTCGGTAAAGCTGTCCGAGCTCATCACCGCACCGCCGAGACCGTCACGCCCCGTTTTAGATCCGACGTAGATAACCGGATTGCCGATCCCTTCCGCTTTTCCGTAGAAAATTTCGTCGCTTTTCGCAAGCCCTAGGGTAAATGCATTAACGAGGATATTTCCGTTATAGCACTCATCGAAACTCGTTTCACCGCCGATGGTCGGAACCCCCATACAGTTGCCGTATCCGCCGATACCCGATACGACACCCCGTACCAAATAACGCTGATGGGCACTGATATCGTCTTGATTCAGCACATTTCCGAAACGAAGAGCATTGAGGTTAGCGATAGGACGTGCACCCATCGTGAATACGTCACGCATAATCCCCCCTACTCCCGTTGCCGCACCTTGATACGGTTCGATAAAACTCGGATGGTTATGGCTCTCCATTTTAAAGACTGCCGCATATCCGCCACCGATATCGATAACACCCGCATTTTCACCCGGTCCTTGAATAACCCACGGCGCTTTAGTCGGAAAACCGCTCAAATGTTTTTTAGACGATTTATAGCTGCAGTGTTCACTCCACATAGCCGAAAAAATCCCGATTTCGACGAGATTCGGCTCGCGTCCGAGGATTTTTTTAATATGGTCATAATCTCCGAGTGAGAGTTTATGTTGTTTGAGAACTTTTTCGATGTCTGGAAGGGGAGTGCTCACGGCAGTTTCCTTAGTAAAATAATAATAGTTCCGCGATTATACCAAAGGGTACAAAAGCCCCCCCTTAATTTGCTATCCATTTACAAAATCGATTTAAATTTATACGGTAAATTTTTATCGGAGGTTTATCATGATTCTCTCAAAACGTCTTTTAATCACGTTGATGGCTGTCCCTGTTTTGGTCAGTTCAGCCGCCGCTTCTGCACAGGCTAAACCCGAAAAGCCGTGTAACCAAGGTTGTCCGTTTTGGAGTATGGAGGAGATGGAAAATTTTTTCAACCGTCCGTTTCCCCGAATGAACAGCACCTATAATGCTTCGAACATGAAAGAGAGCGACAAAGCCTACCTCATCAGCATCGATCTGCCGGGGATGGATAGAAAAGATATTTCCATTGAAACATCGGGCAATCGATTGATGATTTCGGGAGAGCGGAAAGAAGATTCGGAAAATAAAGAGGGGACTAGACACTCCTACCGACAATTCTCTCAAAGTTATCTACTACCGGATGATGCCAATTTCGAAGCCATTACCGCGGCATCGACCAACGGCGTGCTGAAAATAACCGTTCCGAAAACGGGAGGGAAAAAAGCATCCCAAAAGATCGAGATTAAATAACACGGATTTAATGAAATCCGAAATCTTTTTCGCTCCGATGATTTTTTTTCAACTCAAAAATTTCACGGTAAGTGATCGAAACAACCTCATAGCTCTTTCTTCCGTTCGGAAGATTGACGCTGAATTCAACTCCCTCCTCTTTCCCGAGCATCGCACGTGCCAACGGAGAATGAACGGAAATCAAAGCATTTTCAGGTTCGCTTTCCAATGTTCCGCAAATCGTATACGAAAATTCTTCATCGCTGTTGATATCCGCAATTGTAATCGTCGCTCCGAAATGGACACGGGAATGATCCAAAACAGAGGGATCGATAATGTGCGCTTTTTCAATCATCGAGTTTAGATAAAAGAGCCGCTTATCGATATGGCGCAGTTTCTCCTTCGCCGCATGGTACTCGGCATTTTCACTCCGGTCGCCAAGTTCCGCCGCACGCTGCTTTTCCTGATTGACACGGGGTTTTTCGACATCTTTGAGGTATTTAAACTCACGCAAAAGTTCATCATACCCCCTTGGGCTCATCGGCTCGTTTTGGCTCATTCGCGTTTATCCGTCAAATATATTTATTTTGGGAAAATATACCGTATACATACTTGGTTTGAAGATAGGTCATTCTCCATTTTCAATAACTTGTTGATACGGCATCTTCAAATCGCAACACGTTTGCAACGCTAACATGAGATAATTTCTTTAATAAATTATAAATCTCGTCAAAAATGTATACTGTTGATAGATAAGAAGATATGCCCTATGCAAAATATAAAAGATGATCTATATACTCTTGTTGATGAAATCATCATCGAACTCAAAAAGAACGACTTACCTCCCATCCCCGAAAATTTTCGATTTTATTTTGACAAACTGTTAGAGTCCAAAAACGATGATTTACGTCAACAGATTGTCTCAATCAGTTCCCGTTTTGATGAAAAGCTCCACAATGGTTTTGAATATGAGCGATCGCTGAATCAGGGGACAAAAGCTGTCAAATTGATCTTGAAACAAGGCTCTAATGTCTATAAAAATACGGCTCTGTTAAAAAAAATACTACAGACTAAAAAAGATTCCGTAAATGCGAATACAAATCCTAAAACGTTACTGGAGGTCACCTCTTCGGTTGAACAGGTGTTGGACAGGTTCTTGATATCGCTGGAAAAACAGTCTACCGCCATTAAAGAGCTATACGGGACCGTTGCCAACTCTATCAAAAATGCAAAGCATTCAAGTATATACAATGCGAGTTTAGGTGTTTTCAACAAAAACTACTTTATAACCCTCCTTGCCAAAGAACGGGAGTCGTGTATCAGTTCTTCGTATCAGAGTTCATTAGTCTCCCTCTCTTTGTTCACAAAAACGATAGTGCCGGAGAATAAAAAAACGCATGCCCAACTTATACGCGATATGGCGGAAATACTCACCAATGCACTGCGCCGAAGCGACTCGATAGCCTATTACGGAGACGGGATATTTTTAATATTATTACGTCATACAAATGACGAGCTGGCGGAAATTGCGGCCGAACGTTTTCATCGCCTCATTTCCGAATCTATTTTTCTTGAAACGGATTCGAAAAATCAATATATCTTAATGGGTATTGTACAGCTGGAATCGTGTTTAAGTGCGGAAGAGATCATAGAACAATCGGTTGAAGCGATGCACGCATCGGCTTCGACCGATGCATAGGATTGGCATTTTATACCCGATAGAACACATGCATGCACTCTATCGGCTAAAATAATTACGCCGCAAATCCGAGAATGTAATAGGTCGGTTTTCCCTCTACTTTTTGTAGGCTGACTTTGTATTTGTCGGCAAAATGGTTGATTTTATCCAGTGCATCCGTTGCACTGATATCACTTGTCGCATCGATCTTGATTTTAAAGTAATCGTTACTGTTCGACATTGCCACATACGATTCATCCGTTTTTAGCGCTTCGTGCAGATCCAAAATATGTTTGATAATTTTTTCATACCCGCCAGTATTCTCTTCGATTCGGCTGAGTTGGAGGCTTAATGCTTCATTAGGGGCATATCCGAGTTGGTTTAAAATCGCTTCATGTGTCATTAGAGTGTTCCTTTGTAAAAATAGAGGAGTTATTCTATCATAGAAGTATTTATTGACTATAATAACTTTATGAAATCACTCCTAATTCGTCTTACCCACGGTCTTTATGACCAAGATATCGCATCTGAAGAGCGTGAAAACGTCAATCAATGGTTTGCCATGAAGCTCCTTGTCCTTGAAGATAACAAATATCAGTTCGCGTCCCAGTACCGGGCCGGTATTGTTTCACTCGCGTCTGAGAGCGGAGCGTATCTGCAGACCTTAGGGGAGAGTATCCGAGACCACTTTATCGAAACCAATAATCTCATGGGTGCGAAAAGCGGCGATCTCGTCATCGCGCAGCGTCTTTTGGGACGCCGCGGCGGACCGCAAGCCAAAGTTGTCGTTATTGCCGGACGGAGCGAAACGTTCAGCGTTGCCGTCGTATCCTCCAAAAACGGTCATTTAGGTCTCTATGATATCCGCACCGACCATCCTGCAGGGTTTGCCCTTACCGATCTCCCCGAGAATGAGGAAGGATCGCTCTATCAGATCAATAACCAAAGCGGAACCATTGCCGCATACCTCGGAAACCTCTCCGATCCGAAAGTGGATGAGAAAATCGTCCTCGCCCTCTACAACAAACACGATGCGTTCGAGGATGACGTACTGGCGATGGCACGGGAATTTCCCAAAGAGGTCGACGCATCACAGTATCCTTCTCGCCGCGATCTGCGTCATCTGCCGTTTTGTACCATCGACCCCGTCACAGCCAAAGACTTCGACGATGCGATCTGCTTTATCCCTGAAACCTCCACCCTCTACGTCGCTATCGCCGATGTCAGTGAATACGTCCACCCTTTCGGAGCGATTGATGCCGAGGCGATTTACCGCAGTTTTTCCATCTATCTCCCCCACCGCTCGATCCCGATGCTCCCTCGTGAACTCAGCGAAACGCTGTGTTCGCTACAGCCCCTCGTCGATCGTTTAGCCTACACGTTTGAGATGCACATCGATCCCGTAACCTATGAGATGGATTCCCATACTCTGTATGAATCGATCATCCACTCCCACCGCCGGTTTACCTACGAACAGATCGACGCGTTTTTCGAGGGGAATCATCACGCCGAGAATGAAAAAGAGGCAAAAGTCCTTGAGTATATCCCCGCGCTCAATGAACTCACCGAAAAACTCCGTGCCGAGCGGATGAAAAAAGGGTACAACTTCCGCTCCAGCGAACTGGAGATGCGGATCGACGAAGAGCAAAACATCGTCTCCACCGAGTTCGCCGTCGAGACCCCATCGCATGCCCTCATCGAAGATTGTATGCTCCTCGCCAACAAAGCGGCGGCATCGATGTACGAGCGGGGTGTTTTTCGTATCCACGAATCCCCCTCACCGATGAAACTCCAAAGCCTCTATACCGAGTTGGCATCCATCGGTATTTTCGTCGAGTCGCAAGGCTCGATCAAAGAGACCATCACCGCGATACAAGCCGAAGCGGAGCGACGCGAGCTTATCAGCGAAGTCGATACCCTCATCATCCGCGCACAGATGCAGGCACGCTACGCGCCGTACAATATGGGGCATTTCGGTCTCGGGTTTGAGCGATACACCCATTTTACCTCTCCGATCCGCCGATACAGCGATCTGATCGTCCATCGCCTCCTTAAAGCGATTGCCGCAGGAGATAGCGAAGAGGGTTCCTACGTATTGCGCAATATCGAATCGCTCTGTACCTCCATCAGTGAAAAAGAGCGTGAAGCAAGCGACATCGAAATCCGCTTCCATGAGCGCAAATTTGCCCGCTGGGCTGCCACCGTGATCGGTCAGGAGTTCAAAGCCCGCATCATGCGTGCCGAAGAGCCGGTTATGGCGGAAATCCACGATACCATTACGGGAGCCAAAGTGGCCATCACATCGCAGTTTGGCTTGATGCTCTTTGATGACATCGTTGTTAAAATCGAGAGTTCCAACCTCGCCACCGCGAAAATCACCGCATCGTTCGTACGCCGAATTGAAAAAGATGACGTACCGCCCGTAAGTGAACATGCAGGAAAATTGTATGAATAGACAAGAACTCGACCGCCATCTCCAAAACAACAGTGCACCGCGTGCCATGGCACTTTTTGGGGAGAGCCATTTTCTCATCGACCGCTATGCACACGGACTCTCCCAGATCGAGGGGGCATCGGTTCTCAGTCTCTATCATGACGAGTACGATTTCAATACCGCCAAAGCGCACCTTTCGCAAGGCTCACTCTTCGGCGACCAAAACCTCCTGATCGTCAAACACGAGAAAAAACTCCCCAAAGCCGAACTCGATACCCTCGTCGAACTCGTCGGAAAAAACAGTGATAATACCTTCGTCTACTGCTACTACGGCGAAGATCTCAAAGGGGCTGACACGGCGTTCAAAGGTTCCGTTGCGGGTTCCGTTCGTTTCTTTCACCCCTTTGCCGCCGAAGCACGCGCCATCGTGATGCAAGAAGCACAAGCGCAAGGGGTTCAGCTCGATAATCAAGCGGCATTTCACCTCCTCGACATTCATAACAACGATCTAGCCCTCGCCTGCAACGAACTCTCAAAACTCTCCATTTTGGGTAAACCGATCGGGATGAAAGAGATCGATGAACACGTTTTCGGGCTGAGCGAAATCAAACTCGACCATTTTATCGCCCGTGTCATCGAGAAAAAAGAGTTCCTCCCCTCGCTGCGCCATCTCCTTGAATCGGGAGAAAACGAAATACAGCTCCTCACCGCCATCAGCGGTTTTCTGACCCAGCTGTACCTTTTCAATACCGCTATTAAAATTCACGGTGTCGCCGATTCGGCTCTCGTTCTTGGATACAAACTTCCGGGATTTGTCGAAAAAGAGCGAGCCGCCCTCTCGATCAAAATCTCGCCGGAAGGGTATAAACGGGGGATTAATCTCCTCCTCGATACCGAACTGAAGATGAAATCGACGGGAAGCCCCGATCAAGAATCGCTACTCCTTTCTGCGCTTCTTAAACTGCAAACATTACTTTAAAATAAATTAGGTGGTAACAAAATGTGACCACCTTTTCATACTTATTGGTATTAAAACGCTCTGTATAACCAAAACTTAAATTAAGCGGTTTTTTAGTATAATCCGCGCGTTCCTTGCTCTTTGCAACACGACTGTCGTGCTGTATTAACACCATAAGGGGCGAACACCATAAGGAGACATACGCTATGAGACATTACGAAAACCTAGTAATCGTAAAACCTACTCTTACAGAAGAAGAGATTAAAAACACCATCGCTCTCGTTGAAGAAGTGATCACTGCAAACGGCGGTGAGATCGTTGCTCGCGACGCAATGGGAATGAAAAAATTAGCTTACCCGATCGAGAAAAACGCTCGCGGTTATTTCTACGTTATGTATTACAAATCTGCACCTGCTGCGATTGCTGAAATCGAACGTCGTTTTCGTATCAACGAAGAGATTTTACGTTTCGTAACAATGAAATACGATTCAAAACGTGAAATTGCAGCATGGAACGGTATGGTTGAAAAAACCAAAAAACCTGCTCCGACTGCTGCTGTTGCTGAGAAAAAAGAAGAAGCAGCTTCTTAACCCTTTTAAGGAAAACCTATGTATAACAAAGTCATTTTGGTTGGAAATCTTACCCGAGATATCGAGCTTCGCTATTCACAAAACGGTTCGGCAATCGCCAAAACCGCTATTGCAACCAGCCGTAAGTTTACGGTAAACGGTGAGAAAAAAGAGGAGACATGTTTTGTCGACATCACTTTTTTCGGCCGCTCGGGTGAAGTAGCCAACCAATACCTTCGCAAGGGTTCTAAAATCCTAGTCGAGGGGAGACTCTCGTTTGAGCAATGGGTTGACCAGACAAACGGCCAAAAGCGCTCTAAACACTCCGTTATCGTCGAAACGATGCAAATGCTCGATTCACGCGGCGAGGGTGGTTCTCAGGGCGGTTATAACGAATACGGCGATGCCGGAAACAGCAGCTACGGCGGGGGCTATGATGCTCCTGCTCCAAAAGCGGCTTACACTCCTCCACCGTCGTATTCTAAACCCGCGCCGGTAAGAATGCCGGAAAACAATCTCCCCGAGATTGATATTAACGAAGACGAAATTCCGTTTTAGAATAAGCACAAGGATAGAACCATGTCAGAAAAAAGAAAATACAAAAAACGTTATTGCAAATACTGCGAGCAAAAAGTTGATTTCATTGACTACAAAGATGTAGCTTCATTGAAATATTCACTCTCTGAGCGTTTCAAAATCATGCCACGCCGTCTTACAGGTAACTGTAAACGTCACCAAGACATGGTTACAATCGCTATCAAACAATCACGCGCAGCAGCGTTGATCCCATACACCGTATCACGCAAAGTGATCGCCGGCGCTTCTTTCGAAGGTTAAGCCATCCGTGTCGGCACTTTGCCGACACACTTTCTACTCACTCTTCCCTCAGAAAATTTACGCCTGTTTTATTAATCCATCCAACGTCTCGGATCATATCCGTCTGTAGGCCGCACAACTGCCGCTTTTTCCAATCTTTTAATCATAGTAATAACATCACTTCCATCAACAAAACTTTGCTCCACAGAGCCGTTATCGTGATGAACAAACCCATGCCGCTCATAAAAAGATATTGCAGGTGAATCTTGAATAACACTGACACTAATATTCTCATAGAGTGCCCCTGCTTCAATAAACAGCTGTTCAATCATCTGTGACCCTATCCCATGCCCTCTAAACTCAGGAAGCACCGCGATGTTTAAGACAGGGGTATTATCGTCTATATAGCCGTTAGAGCCGTGATCGGCATTTAAACGGCGTATCCAGACGGCTCCTGCGAGCTTATTGTCCACAAGCGCATACAATCCAAGATCTTTACTGGTAAAGCCGTAGAACTCTTCGTAGATAGCAAGTTTAGGTATATCGGAGAGTGTTTTGTTTACCTCGTCTAAACGCAGTGCATAATGGAGCATATCGGTAAGTATTTTTTGTTCGGATGAACGTAAGAAGTAAAGTGTCGGTTTCATAAGTAGAAGTATACAGCAGCAATGCTAAGAGGTTGATTTTGGGTGTTATTTAGAAATTTTATTTCGATTGATTAGGTGAAGGGGATTAAATAAATAAGAAGAGAAATCTGAGAGCCAGGCGGCGACCTACGTTTCCACACCTGAAAGATGCAGTATTATGAGCGATGAGGGTCTTAGCTTCCGGGTTCGGAATGGGACCGGGCGT